>UINC01000133.1_pt1 | contig 47880 bp, 39 predicted proteins | sample 5385821 | NCBI WGS metagenome assembly UINC01 (sample SAMEA4666929, study PRJEB26691) | marine metagenome | isolation source: Pacific Ocean | place: Pacific Ocean | collected 2011-10-13 | reverse complement strand
GCGACTTGAATTTTGACCTCGGCGTTTGGGCGACCTTCGAATCCGACCATCGTTCCCGCGCTGGAGTCATCGGTGTCCGACGGGTTGTCGGGAGCCGATGTGGCCACCGTGATTCCGGGCAGCGTGGTTTCAGTTGCGCCAGTCGATGCTTCTTGTCCGTCGCTCGTTTCCCCTGTGGAGGACTCTGCCGTCGTGGGGGTAGGTGTTGACGCTGAGTCAAGAGTGGGAGTGTCTGTCCCTCTCAATAAATAAATCCCAACAGCGACAGCAACAATGACCAACAGCAATCCTCTGATCGCGGCAGCATTGTTGGGTCTGGACATTGGACCGTTCATCGGGCGACCTCCTGGTCAGCGGTGCGGCGGGCTATGTGTTCTTGACGTCGGCGATCGCGCAGGCGTCGAAGGCGTCGAACAAGTAACGGTTCAGCGAGTAGGGCAACTTCGGAAGCTATAAGTCCGTTCAAAATTTCTGCGTACTCTGATTCGGTGAGTTGAAACTGTTCTCGAACAGCTTGATCTCGTGGGGTGGACGACTCCCACCATGACTGTTCAAAGTCGAGGATGGCTCGGTCTCGCTCACTCAGTTTTTGGGGGGGCGCTTCTTGCACGTCGATCAGTTTCCTTCCGGTTTCACGGAGCCCGAGGTGGGAATCGAACCCACAACCCCCGCTTTACAAGAACGGTGCTCTAGCCGTTGAGCTACTCGGGCAGTGCACGCCCAGCGTAAACCCCAACAGGCCACTATTGATGTCGTTCAATGGTCGATTTCTCTACGGCGTCGAACTTCATAGATCGTTATGGCAGCCGCGTTTGACACGTTGAGGGATTCGAGATGCCCGTTTTGGGGGATCGAAACTAGCTGATCGCATCTTTGGCTGACTAAATGCGAGAGGCCTCGACCTTCAGCACCAAACACAACCACCAATGGTTCCTTGGCCACTCGTAATTCGTATATCGAATCTTTCGCGGTTCCATCGAGGCCGATCACCCATAACCCCTCATCGGACATTCGCTGCAGTGCTGCGGGTAACCCACCCACTAGCGAGATAGGTAGGTGCTCCACAGCACCAGCGGCAGCCTTCACAGCTGCGGGCGTGAGCCGAACCGCTCGATGGCGTGGGAGAACAACAGCGCTTGCTCCTGCCACTTCAGCCGTTCTCAGAATTGCACCAAGGTTGCCTGGGTCGGTAACACCGTCAAGCGCAACTATCAGTAGCGGCTGGTTTTGTTTCGCTGACAACGCCACGTCAAGTTCTACAGGTCGGATCGATTCCGCGGTCGCGATTACGCCCTGATGAGAGTCAGTGCGGGCGTAGTCGTCGAGTTTCTTGCGAGTAAGTTGACGAATAGGAACTCGTCGCTCTTCCGATAGGTCGGCGATCTCAGCCAAGATCGCCGTATCGTGCACGTCCTCGCTAACAAATACCTGCTCGACTCGTCGTCGCCCGGCTCGCAACAGCTCCCGAACCGCTTGGCGGCCTTCGACGTGGCCGCCGCCTAAATCCTCGGGCCTTGTTCGTGATTTTCCTTTGGCTTCATTGCGAGCTCGCCCTTTGTTGGGAACGGCTGCGTTCCCTCGGCGCTGATGTCTGCCGGGGCGGTTGCCGACCACTTGTCGATTTTCCGCTTGTGTTGTTTGGTCTGCTCGTTTTCGCGGTCCTCGAGAGCTGCTCATCTTTGCTCCAGCAACGCAACGGCTATGGCGACTATTCCTTCGCCCCTGCCTAGGGCACCGATCCCTTCGGTGCGTTTCCCACATACCGTTACGGGCCCTCCTGCCGCTCTGGACAAGTTCGCTTCCATTTCTTCCTTGGCGGGGGCAATTTGGGGTTCATCGGTGATTACGGTGCAATCGGCGTTCACTATCCACCATCCGGTGTCTTGAACTAACTGAGCCGCTTGTTCGAGCAAATCGATGCTGTTGACCTGGTCGAATTCCCCGCTGTCATCGGGAAAATTTTGACCGATATCACCCAATCCCGCGGCACCTAGTACCGCGTCGATGATCGCGTGAGCGACGACGTCCGCATCGCTATGACCGTCAAGACCGGTATATCCAGGGAAACGAACTCCACCAATCACTAAAGGGCGGTCATCGTCAGCCCATCGGTGAGCGTCATATCCCTGCCCGATGCGCATCATGTGTCAAATCCCATCAGATGGGCGACGATGACAAGGTCGCTGGGGTTGGTGATCTTGGCCGCGGCGGGATCGCCAGGCACGACCATTACTGTGCCTCCGATTGCTTCGACTAACCCCGCGTCATCGGTTGCCTGTCCACCCTCAATATGGGCTTTCTCTAGAATTCTTCTACTGAAGGCTTGTGGAGTTTGGATAACCATAAGAGTGTCGCGGTCCACGGTAGTCTCCACCTTCTTTCCGCCGGGGGTGTCCACGACCCGTTTCAAGGTGTCCGTGGCTGGTAGTCCAGGCACAGCTCCGTCAGCGCCACCCAGCACCGCTTCGATCACCGATAGGTATATCTGGACTGAGGCACCTGGCCGAGCTGCGTCATGTATGACGATGATTTCTGCCGATTGTGGTAACGCTGCCAACCCTCCGCGCACCGACTCGCTTCGAGTCGGGCCGCCCGCTACGACGACATCTGCTTCAGGTAGCTTTGCGTTTCCGATCGCTTCTGGGTTCGCTACGAGGATGACGCCTTCAGAACACGACTGAGCGCTCGCTACGCTCCAATCGACCACGCGTTGGCCCCCGAGCTTTGCTAGTTGCTTATTCCCACCAAATCGGGATCCTGAACCAGCCGCGAGAACGATTGACCATACGCCTTCCACAGGACCACTGTGGCACCAGTTCGGTGGAATTCCTGCACTAGATGGGATGATTCGAAGAAAACGGTGCCGAAACGGTGTCGGGGATTGATGGTCTCGGGAACTGCCTGCAGTTCAATTCACTCAATCCGAAGTTGCTGCGTCCTCTAACTCAACGGGTCCGGGGTCGAATCCGTCTATGGAACGGAACACAATCTCGTCTTCGTCTTCGTCTACGTCAACGACCACGATTTGGCCGGCGCGGAACTCTTTGTACAGGATCCGTTCGGAAAGAGCGTCTTCTACGTGTCGTTGGATAGCGCGTCGGAGCGGCCGTGCCCCAAGGGTAGGGTCGTAGCCTTTTCGAGCTAGCCAACTTTTCGCGGCGTCGGTTAGTTCGAGGCCGAGACCTTGGGCCCGCAACTGATCGGATGTTCTACCGATCATCAGGTCAACGATTTCAGTGACCTCATCTCTGGAGAGTTCGTGGAACACGATGCTCTCGTCAACGCGGTTGAGGAACTCGGGTCGGAAATGGTTCTTGAGCGCGTCGTTGACTGTGTCTTTCATGCGTTGGTAACTCACCGCCTCGTCCGCTTTGGTGAAGCCGACGCTGGCTCTTCGCAGGTCCGCGGTTCCAAGATTCGAGGTCATGATTAAGACGGTGTTGCGGAAGTCAACGGAGCGGCCTTGGGCGTCGGTTAGGCGTCCTTCCTCGAGGATCTGCAGCAGGGTGTTGAAGACGTCGGGGTGGGCTTTTTCAACTTCGTCGAAAAGAACCACCGAGAAGGGACGCCGTCGAACTGCTTCGGTGAGTTGGCCCCCTTCTTCGTAACCGACGTAGCCAGGGGGTGACCCTACGAGACGACTGACGGTGTGCTTTTCCATGTACTCCGACATGTCCAAGCTAATTAGCGCGTCTTCATCTCCAAATAGGAACTCTGCAAGGGTCTTCGCGGTTTCTGTTTTTCCGACACCAGAAGGCCCAAGGAAAATAAATGAACCTCCCGGCCGCTTCGGGTCTTTAAGCCCTGCTCGAGTGCGGCGAATCGCTTGACTGACTGCGGTGATCGCGTCTTGTTGACCGATGACTCGTTTATGGAGTTCATCTTCCATCTTGAGGAGTTTTTGAGTTTCTTCCTCGGTGAGTTTGTACACCGGGATACCTGTCCAAATCGAGAGGACTTCAGCGATCGCTTCTTCATCGACTTCGTCGAATAGGTCGACGCCTTCTGTCTTGATTTGCTCCATCATCTCGGTTCGGCGATCCAGCAAATTCTTTTCTTCGTCACGCAGGGAACCTGCCAGTTCGAAGTCTTGGCCTTCAACGGCCTGTTTTTTCTTCTCGACTACTTCCGCTATTTTATTTTCGATGTCTTTGTAATCAGGCGGGGTTTCCATCCGCTTGATTCTCATTCGTGACCCGGCTTCATCGATCAAATCGATGGCCTTGTCAGGTAAGTGCCGGTCAGCTATGTAGCGATCAGCCAGATTGGCTGCAGCTACTAACGCCTGATCGGTGATTGTCACCCGGTGGTGAGATTCGTAACGGTCGCGTAAACCTTTAAGGATTTCGATGGTGTGGCTAAGGGTTGGCTCTTCGACTCGTATCGGTTGGAAGCGCCGTTCTAGGGCGGCGTCTTTTTCGAGGTATTTTCGGTACTCCTCGAGAGTTGTGGCCCCGATTGTTTGCAATTCGCCGCGCGCCAACATCGGTTTTAAAATCGAGGCTGCGTCAATAGCCCCTTCCGCGGCCCCGGCTCCCACCAAAGTGTGCAACTCGTCAATGAACAAGATGATGTCGCCGCGCGTCTTGATCTCTTTCAGGACTTTCTTCAGCCGCTCTTCAAAATCTCCGCGATATCGCGATCCCGCCACAAGGGCCCCAAGATCGAGGGTGTAGAGCTGTTTCGCACGCAGGGTATCGGGGACTTCCCCAGCAACAATTTTCTGTGCCAACCCTTCGACTATGGCTGTCTTTCCGACTCCTGGTTCGCCAATTAGTACTGGATTGTTCTTGGTGCGGCGAGAGAGCACCTGCATGACCCGTTCGGTTTCGCGCATCCTGCCGATGACGGGGTCAAGTTTCTTATCGCGTGCATTTTGAGTGAGGTTGCGGCCAAATTGGTCAAGGACAGCTGAACCACCTTGTGCACCGTCTCCGCGGTCAGCGGACCCTCCTACCGTTTCTTTGCCAGCTTCAGAACCTTCGCCTTGGCCCGAGCCGCTGTACCCAGAAAGCAGTTGAATTACTTGTTGTCGAACGCGAGAAAGATCTGCTCCTAGCTTGACAAGAACTTGGGCCGCTACACCTTCGCCTTCTCGAATCAAACCCAGCAAAATATGTTCAGTCCCTATGTAGTTATGGCCCAACTGGAGCGCTTCGCGGAGCGACAACTCAAGAACTTTTTTGGCCCGTGGGGTAAAGGGGATATGGCCACTAGGCGATGACCCGCCTTGGCCGATTATTTCCTCTACCTGACTGCGAACCGCTTCTAAAGATATTCCCAATGATTCGAGCGCTTTTGCGGCAACTCCCTCGCCCTCGTGGATAAGCCCCAAAAGTATGTGCTCGGTGCCGATGTAGTTGTGGTTGAGAAGGCGAGCTTCCTCTTGAGCAAGCACAACAACACGGCGGGCTCGGTCGGTAAACCTTTCAAACACTGAATCCTCCAGGAGGCAAGTGTGCCCTCAGGCCACGGGCGTTATTGGAGTGTAACCGGGCAAACGCCGTTGTCTTACAGCAGGTTGTTCCCAAATTTGAAGAAAATGGTTTATCAATGGCCAAAATCGGACCTTTCAACCTAGATCAAGTAGTCGTTCGGCTTTGCAGTTAGGTTTGCATCGTGGTTTCTCTTACACCTCTTCAATACCGCGCCGACCTCAAGGGGGATCTGCAACGCGTGGAAACAGCATTACGAGACGCCGCGATAACCGACGACGACTTTCTCACTGAAGTCGCGTCTCATCTCATACCGGCCGGTGGCAAACGCTTGCGCCCGGCGTTCGTCATTGCCGCAGCACTTTGTTTGGACCCCAAGGGCGACCAGCCAGACGCCCTGACCGACGCGATGGTGCGGGGCGGGGTGGCGGTCGAGTTAGTCCATTTAGGGTCCCTTTACCATGACGACGTGATGGATGAAGCTGAAACACGGCGCGGCATTGAAGCTGTGAATCATCGTTGGGGAAACTTGACCGCAATCCTTGCTGGGGACTTTCTTCTCGCGAAGGCGTCGGAATTAGCTGCTTCGCTGGGGACCGAGGTTGCGGAACTCCTCGCCGCGACGATCGGGCGTCTATGCGAGGGCCAAGTACGTGAGTTACAACTCATTTACGACATCAGTCGGACTGAAGACCAGTATTTTGATGCCATTGCCGGCAAAACAGCCGAACTGTACGCCACTTCTTGTCGCATAGGCGGTTTGGTAGCAGGCGCAGATCAGGCAGTCGTTGACCGGTTGACTGAATTTGGTCGCGCCTACGGCATGGCGTTCCAGGTCGTCGACGACATTCTTGATCTCGTTGCAACCGACGAGGAGCTCGGTAAGCCCTCAGGCAACGATCTGCGAGAAGGGGTCTATACGTTGCCGGTGATTCGCATGATCGCCTCGGGTGACCCAATCACGATGCTCCTAGGTCAGCCGTTAGACACAGAGACGAGGAATGAAGCGAGAAACGCGGTCATCGCGGGATCCGAGATTGAAACGTCGAAAGCGACAGCTCAGGGTTTCGTTAACGATGCTGTGGAGGCGCTCAATGTGTTGTCTGACACGCCGGGGGTTCTGGGCATGCGTGACGCAGCAACAAATCTGCTGTCAGCCCTTGACCGATAGCGACGTCTGGGGAGCTTCTCGTGTGGCCAATTATTCGTAACTACCGAGCATCTAGCTTCGAGCCGGGGCGTGGATCGTCTTGGGCTTGGGGACGCCGCACCCACGTAATGGGCATCATCAACGCCACTCAGGATTCATTTTCAGGTGACGGGATCGACGGTCAGCTAGATAAGGCTGTCGCGTTGGCTAATAGCTTTGAAGCCTGCGGCATCGATGTGATCGATATTGGAGGGGCGTCATCGCGACCTGGCGCTGACCCAACGCCAGTTGAGGTTGAAAAGTCGCGAGTTGTTCCGGTGGTCGAGGCGGTACGCGATGCGGTCGATCTGCCTATATCGATCGACACGACGTGGGCGGTTGTCGCAGAAGCCGCGCTAAACGCCGGTGCAACCATGGTCAACGACATCACCGGTTTCCTCCTAGATCCCGACCTTGCACCGCTAGTAGCTCAACGTGAAGTGGGCGCTGTGGCGATGCACAATCAGCGAGGACGCGAACATCACGATGTCATTGACGACATTGTTGCCGGCTTCAATGAAACTCTTTCGGTTTGTGAAGCCGCTCAAATTGACGCGTCGAAATTGATATTGGACCCAGGCTTTGGATTCGGATGGTCAGTTGCACAGAACCTGGAAATATTGCGGCGACTCCCCGAGTTGACTCAGTTGGAGTTACCACTTCTGATTGGCACTTCGCGAAAGTCATCAATAGGCACCGTGTTACGCACAGATCTTGGGGAGCGACTGTTCGGTACCGCCGCCACCGTGGCTCAAGCAATTTGTGCGGGCATCGATGTAATCCGAGTTCACGATGGGAGCCAAATGCGTGAGGTCGTGACGATGACAGATGCGATTATTCGGCCTGAATGACTTAGCCCGCTGACTCGTTAACCGAATGGTATTCGCCGTCAATTCCTAGGTATTCAGAACCTTCGTTGCGGTAGAAGCAACCGGCTCCCGACTGCTCCAAAACTTCAAGCATCGATGGGATCTGTCCGCCTTCTTGGCGTATTCGATCCATTACCCGCATCGGGTCTAGATGGTCCAGCATCTCAAACGGGCCGTGTACCCAGTTGAAACCCCAACGGATGGCGTTATCGATGTTCACGACGTCGTCGGCAATTTCGGGAACTAACCCTGCTGCGTACCTGAGGGTTCCTCCGAAGACCTGCCACGCGAGTTCGCCCGCGGGGGAGTCTTCGAAAATTACGTCTCCGAGCTCTGTCGAAACTCCCTCCAGGGCAGCGGGTTTCGCGTCGCGCCATTCTTCGTCGAGGAGGTCGAATGTTTCCTTTCGGCGAGTGCCGTCGTCCATTTTGATCTGGCGAGAGAAACCTCCTCCAGCTTTTCTCCCTAGCTGGCCGGTGTCGTGCATTTTTTGTTCAACCGGTGGGAAGGCTGTGTAGGCATGCCCTGCGTCCGTTTCCGGCAAGTTCACTGACAGGTTTTTCCCGACAAGTTCCATGACGTCGAGACCAATGAGGTCAATCAGCCCATAAAGGCCAGTGGGGGGAAGCCCCAGGGGAGTTGAAAGGATTGCGTCGACGGTTTCTTGGTTCATACCGTCGGCGAGGAAGGGTTTGGCGAGATGCAACCCAGAGAGCATGAAGAAACAGCCAATGCGATTTCCGATGAAATTGACTGTGTCTTTTGCGTGCACCACGCCTTTCCCGAGCCGGTGAGCGCCGAATTCGGCAAACGCTGCGATGACTTCATTATCGGTGTCCTCGCCGGGCACAAGCTCGAACAAATGCATCACCTTGACGGGGTTAAAGAAGTGAGTGATGGCGACGTCCGTACGAAAACGAGCAGGCATTCCTTCAGATATTTGCGACAGCGGGATACCCGACGTGTTGGACGAGATCACCGAGCCATCTTTTCGAATCAGTTCCAATCGGGTGAAAAGTTCTCGCTTGGCTTCGAGGTCTTCGACGACGGCCTCACAAACCCAGTCGTAGTCCGAAACCGCTTCCAGGTCGGCGTCTATGGTGCCGGTTGTCACTAAGTGCTGCGCGTCTTGGTCTATTTGCTGCAGAGCGACTTCGAGAACCTCTGTGTTTATGTCAAGCAGTAGGACGCGACATCCGGCGGCTGCGCTCGCGGCGGCAATGCCGGCGCCCATGGTTCCGGCACCGATGACGGCTACAGATTCAATTGATCGAGACAAAGTGCGCTCCTAAAAAAGTAGTGATCGGAGGTAAACGAGTTCCGGGTTGGGTGTTAACGGCCGGCGACTTGTCGTCCGATGATCTCCTTCATTATTTCGGTGGTACCGCCATAGATCGTCTGGACTCTGGCGTCGGCATATGCTCGAGCGATCGGGTACTCGTTCATAAACCCGTAGCCACCGAAAAGTTGAAGACACCGGGTAATAGTTCGCAACTGCATTTCGGTGCACCACCACTTGGATTCAGCAGCGTCTTCACCGGTCAACTCACCGGCGTTCAGGGCTTCGATTTGGCGATCTATAAAGACCCAAGCCATGTCAAGTTCAGTTTTCATTTCCGCGAGTTCGAAACGAGTGTTCTGAAACGATGAGATCTTCTGGCCGAACGCCTCGCGTTCGGTGACGTAGTCCACTGTCCAATCAAACGCTGCTTGAGCCGAGGCGGTGCCCGTTATTGCAATAGATAGTCGTTCTTGTGGAAGGTTCTTGACGAGGCTTAGAAAGCCGGCGCCTTCCCCGCCCAAAACGTTTTCTTCTGGAACGAAAACGTCGTTGAAGAATAGTTCGGCGGTGTCTTGACTCTTCATGCCCAACTTATCGAGATTTCGCCCTCGTTCGAAACCCTCCATCCCTTCCTCAAGGACAAGAAGAGAAATCCCTTTATGTTTTTCTGATGGGTCGGTCTTCACTGCCGTAATCACAAGGTCACTATTGATGCCGTTGGTGATAAAGGTCTTAGAGCCGTTGACGACGTAGCCAGCCCCTTTTCGGATGGCTGTGGTCCCCATTGACGCTAGATCCGAACCGATCGCGGGTTCGGTCATGGCTATTGCACTCATCAGTTCACCGTTAACGAGACCTGCCATCCAACGATCTGTCTGTTCCTCGTTGCAGTAGTTCAGAAAATATGGCAAGCAAACGTCGTTGTGCAAAGTGATGCACATTCCCGAACCAACCACTCCAGCTCGTTGGATTTCCTCATTAATTATGGAGTTGTACCGGAAGTCTTGGATCCCTCCGCCTCCACAAAACTCGGGTGCTGCCATCCCAAGGAAGCCGAGCGAGCCTGCTTTCCTAAACATCTCTTTATCGACTTTTCCATTGTGTTCCCATTTCTCGTGGTTGGGAACGATTTCTTTGTTGACAAAGGACCGGACCGAATCCCGAAACATGTCGTGTTCTTCATCAAAGATGACGCGTCGCATCCTCCGACCGTACTGGGTCGCGCCGCCCGCCTGCGAGGCAACTTGGCAAGGTAGCGTGCGGGACATGAGCACCTGGGATGCAGTAAGCCGAGCCGCCGGCGCTATGCGTCGGTTAAATCGCGCCCTTTCGGGCCGTCGATTACCCGACGACACCCTTGAAGAGGTCAGCGTTGCTGTCCACGACCTTGCCGATCGGTTTGATACCGGAACCAAGAGAAGCAAACTCGACGACATGATGACTCGCCCACACCTCGCCGCGATCTATTCAGGTCAATACACGCCCCTTGAGCTTGCGGTCGGAGAAGAGATCGAATTTGATCCTTTTTCGCTTGCCGGCGGCGAGTTTCATCCTGCTTCAATCGGTTTGATCTTCATCAAAGAATCGGATGACAGTGTCGTCGGCGCAGGCACGATCGATCCGATGTTTGCTGGGCCTCCAGAACGTGTCCATGGCGGCATTCAGGCGCTGATCATCGACGAGGTGATGGGTGCACTCAACCGTATGCGGGGCCGACAGGCTTACACCGCCTACCTACACGTGGAGTACCGAGGCCCTGCCCCATTGGGGGTACATGTCACTTTTCGGGCTTGGGTCCATGAGACCGATGGCAGAAAGATCTACTTGAAGGGCTCAGGGGAGGGTCCTGACGGCCGCTTTCTGGACGCTGAAGGCTTATTTATCCAACGCGAAGATCAACCCGAAGGATCTCTCCCTGCTCCATAGTGGCGGCTGAGTGAATCTCCGGTTCTTACTGTTCAGGGCGTAGCGTTGGAAACAGCACAACGTCGCGGATGCTCGACGCGCCTGTCAACAACATAGCGAGACGATCCATGCCGATGCCTAACCCTCCGGTAGGCGGGAGACCATATTCCAGAGCACGTATATAGTCCTCGTCGACCATCATCGCCTCGTCGTCGCCTTGAGCATTTTGAGCAGCCTGATCTTCAAAGCGGGACCGTTGTTGTTCGGGATCGACCAGTTCGGTAAACGCGTTGCAAAGTTCGCGTCCTGCCAGGATGGCTTCAAAGCGTTCGGTCATGCCTGGCTTGTCTCGATGCTCTCGAGACAGAGGCGAAACTTCGGCGGGGTAGTCGGTCACAAATACTGGACCCCAGAGAGCACCCTCGGTTGTTTTCTCATAGATCTCCAAGATGAGCTTGCCGGGGCCGAAGGTATCTTTAACCTGCACTTCGTGTTGTTTGGCAATAGTCCGAAGTTCGTCGAGTGGCATGTCGAGCGACAAAGTCGCACCGATCGACTCCTCGATTAGTTCAATCATCGTGGCTCGTCGCCAGGGTCGAGCAACGTCAAGTTCTTGGTCAGCGACCGTTAGTACCGTGGAACCAGTGAGTTCAACAGCAAGTTGTTCTACGAGTTCTTCTACAAGACTCATTATGTCGTCGTAATCGGCGTAGGCCTGATAGAGCTCAAGCATCGTGAACTCAGGGTTGTGCCGAGTCGATACTCCTTCGTTGCGGAATACTCGACCAATTTCGAAGACTTTTTCGAATCCCGCGACCGTTAGTCGTTTGAGGTAGAGCTCTGGCGCGACTCTGAGGTACAGATCGAGATCCAGGGCGTTGTGGTGGGTGGTGAAGGGCCGAGCGTTGGCTCCTCCTGGTATTGGGTGAAATATTGGGGTTTCCACTTCAATAAACCCCCGTTGCTCCAGAAAAGATCGGGTCAGTGTCATCATGCGACTTCTCATGAGGAACGTCTGTCTTGCTTCTGGAGTGACCCAGAGATCCACGTAACGTTGTCGGTAACGGGTATCTACGTCGTTGATTCCATGCCACTTGTCCGGGAATGGGCGTCGAGCTTCCGCCAGAACAACCCATGAGTCCACTCTTACGCTCAATTCTCCTCGCCGTGTGGTCATAACGACGCCCGTGATGCCAACCCAATCACCAAGATTGAGATCGCAAAACTGCTCGAACTCTGGCGTCGTTTTTGAGGGGGCAAAGAGTTGTACACGGCCGGAACCGTCGTCGAGGGTGGCAAACGCGAGCTTGCCTTGCACTCGTCGCAGCATGAGCCGTCCCGCGATGGCCACCACGTGATCCGTTTCTTGACCGGGTTCGAGACCAGCGTGACGAGTGATCAGTTCCTCGACCCGGCTATCGGTGACGAATCGGTAGGGAATTTCGGCCATATCTCCTCAACGACGCTCAATTTCGTTGCACCGCATTCAACTTGGCGCAACAACCATTCTTCATGGTGGTTCATGAAGAGCTCTAGTGGTGCGATCAATTGTCAAATAACCATCTTTCGTTCGAGAAGCTTGGCGTCTTTCAGCCGATTCATCTCACACCTTTTTAGATGACCGCGCCCTATCGTCCGTCCAACATTGGGCCGTCTCAGCAGGACAGGTCCTCCACTCGCACTATCGCTTGATCTGAGACTGCCTCCCGCCAGTGCGGAGAAAGCAATTCTGGGGCTAAGTCGGCGAGTGGATAAAGAACGAATGCTCTTGTGTTCATGAGCGGGTGGGGAACTGTTAATTGCGGATCATCGAGTTCGAGTTCGCCATACAGCAAAACGTCAACGTCGAGGGTTCGTGGTCCCCAATGTTCTGTCCGAACGCGTCCGGCGGAGTTCTCGAGTTGCTGGCAGGTATTAAGAAGATCGTAAGGAGCAATCGAGGTGCGCATTTCGACAACTAGGTTCAGAAACGCCCCTTGAGATGGCCCTCCGATTGGTGCTGTTTCGTACACGCCTGAGATCGCGTGTTTGTCGGGAATGTCTCGCACCGCTGAGGTCAGCAATTCTCTACGGTCACCTAGGTTGGATCCTAGACCCAGGAAGGCTCTTACGATTTGGGGCATTTCGTTTTCATGTTCGTTAGTTGTGACGCGTAACTCGAACCGCGGTGAACTCTATTTCTGATGGCACGGGTGGTCGGAGCTTCTTAACCGTCACCTCCGCACCTGACACGCCACCAAGTTCGAGCAAATACTCCGCTACGAGTTGCGCCACGCGTTCCAGAAGTTGGGCCTTCGCGCCGAGGCAGATTTCCGAAACCGCTTCTGTCACCGCGCCATAGTCGACCGTGTCCTCTAATTCATCTGAATCTCCAGCAGCCGATAGATCCGCAAAAATATCGATATCGAGTTCCAGCGGTTGTGGCCGTTCGCGTTCTTCGGGCAACACCCCCACGATGCACACGACGCGTAGGCCCCGAAGTTGAATACAGTCACTGTTTTTTGGTTCTGTCACGGCTCAGTGGTTTCTGGTTGGGGTTCCATGCCGACTGCTATTTCAACTAGTTCTCGACCGTGTGGTCCTAGGCGCTGCTGGAAGATCCGTTCCGCTATGGCGGTGACTTGTGGCCCCGTCGCGACAAGGCCGGCCCAAAGGAGATATGCCGCCATGAGTCCGCATAGACGTTCCCCCACTACTTCCTTGTGAAGCAGCACTTTTTGTCCTGCCGATATTGCGCTTCGGATCTCAACGAAGAGCGCTTTCATAAATTCGGCGAGATGGTCGTGCGCTGGCCACGGCCGGTGTCTGAAGGGCATGCCAAGTTCTTCGTAATTATGAAGGTTGTGCGAACCAGCAATCAGTGAATAGAGGAGGTCGAATTCATGTTGACGGACCCAGATGATTTCTTCCTGGCGGCGAACGCGTCGATGATGTTCGCCGTATCCCCCTGGTCGCTCACAGATAGCTAAGGAGTCTTTAATGACCCAGACAAAATTTCTGGGCTCAATGCCTTCCGCCCACTTCCCCTTCACGGTCCCCGATTCCCCATGCGTTTAGAAACGCTGTCTTGAGGGAAATGTTACTTGGCCTCTATTGAGGGGGCCACTGCCGTGTCGGCGGCGCCTAGGAACCGACTGACGTGTCATATTCCCAGATATCGGGAAGGTTTCGGTAGCGCTGCGCGACATCAAGTCCGTACCCCACGACCCAAACCGCGGGCAGCTTGAATCCCACGTATTTGACGAGATCATCAAGCTCTCCTTGCTGTTCCTCTCGAACCAGAAGGGAGCAGAACTCGAGAGTGCCCGGATTCCTCGCGAGAAGTGTCTTTCGCAGGTATCGCAAAGTAAGGCCGCTATCTACGATGTCTTCCACGAGGATCACATCTCGGCCTTCGATGTCCTCATCAAGATCTTTCAATATTCGAACCACGCCACTCGTTCGTGTACTCGATCCATACGATGACACCGCCATGAAGTCCAGTTCGACACGAAGATCGATGGCCCTGGCTAGGTCAGTGGTAAAGATCGCCCCGCCTTTGAGTACACCAATTAGCAGTGGAACTCGTCCGGCATAGTCGTTAGTGATCTCTTGACCGAGATCGTGGACCCGATTGCTGATTTCATCGTGGCTCACAAGGATCTTGCTCAAGGCGGGGTCACCGTTGAGGGCGTTCTGATCCGTCACAAGGAGCGAACCTAGCCGCTATCTCGAACTTGACTGTCATCTTTGGTCAAGGTTTCAATTCTTAATTTACCCCTGGTGCGTCGCACGGTCCGGCCCTCTCCTACTTCGGTGCCTTGGAACTCTCCTCGCGCGACCGCGAGGACTCGTTCGACTGCAGCCAGCTGAGGGGGGTGTTCGTTGCGGAGCCACGTTCGGATTGCCCGACGAGCTAAAGCAAGAGGGGCCTCTGTCAAGGAAGCGGCATCTGTTGGATCCACAACTTGCGCAAGTTCATCAAGCAAGTCACGGTCGGTTTCTGCAAGTTGTCCGGCGCGGGTCAGCAGCGGAACTACGTCTCTTTCAGCGATTTCATTCAGGAGGGGTATGACCTCATTGCGAATGCGATTTCGTCGAAATCGCGGATCAACGTTGGTTGGATCGTTAACTGGCCGCCAGTCAAACAGTTCACATACTTGTTGGGTGTCAGCGCGGCGAAGAGAAAGAATCGGATGATGTTTCGGTCTCATCCCCGCGGACGCGTCAAGACCTCCTCCTCGAAGAAGGTGAAGAAGGATCGTTTCTGCTTGGTCGTCGGCTGTGTGGCCTGTGAGGACCGTCGAAGGTAGAGCTGCGAAACGGGCCGACCGCGCGCGGGCCTCTAAATTGGGTCCATCTTCAAGTTCGAGGGTCACCGTTTTGAACTGCGCGTTGACCCGTTGGGAAAGCTCCGCAACTTGATCGCGTTCTGCGGAGCCATTGGGTCGCAGTCCGTGATCAACGTGGTAGGCGATGACCTTCGAGCCCGTCAACGACGCGAGAATCAATAGGGCTGATGAGTCTGCTCCGCCTGACACCGCACAATGCAGCGTTCCTCTATTCGGAAAGGTGCAGTTTGTGAGTAGTGGTTCGATCTGGTCAAGGTCTGACATGCGGGAACCTCAGTTACGCGCCTGGTACTCGTTGCATCCAAGCGGACGGGTCTCGAATTTCGACCATAGATGGAAGGTGGTCTGGATCGCGCCAAATGACGTCCACGGCTCGGTTACCCCGTTCAGACTCGATGGCCGCTATGAATTCTTCTCCTGCCTGATACTGCGCCAGCTTGGCTTCTATCCCCATAAGTTTTTGCATGATCCGCGCGACACCTGTTGCGCTGTTGCGACGTTCGTGCATCACTCGATGGAACCGCGACGCGTGGGGTATATGGCCATTTGCCGCGCGAGACATAGTGACGTCGCCGTGCCCCTCTACCAAACTCATCATTCCGCCGACACAATCCAAAAGTTCTCGCTGGCGTTCGCTCGCGAATAGCTGCGCCACTCCGCCGTCAGCCATCGGGTCGTGGCCTTCGCGGCGCAACTTTATGAATTCCTGCAGGCCTTGCTTGATTCGGTCGGGGTCGGGCTCAACTTCGTCGAGCATTTGATTCACGAGTTCTAAGAAGCGGGGGCGCAGCCATGGCACACCGGTGAACTGCGAGCGGTGAGTCAACTCATGCAATGCCAGCCATAGCCTGAATTGTTTGGGGTCGAAAGCAAATTTCTTTTCGATCGACAAAATGTTCGGTCCGACGTAATACACGAGATCTTGCTCATCTCGGTCTTCATCTTCAGCCAGTAGCAGGTCGTATTGGCCCAGCACGCGTCTGGACATCCAACCCAAGACCGCTCCTAATTCGGCGGCTGCGATTTTCGGTGTGATTCGGCTGGCGGGATGTGTACCACTGGATTCAGCCAAAACTGGCCCTAACAACCTCCGGAAGGCCCGAATGTTCGCGTCGATCCATCCTCCCCGGTCGATTACTCGGGCGCGGGCGGAACCTTCATTGGAGACCAGTCCAGTTTCTGCGGCGACTAGTTCTTCAGCTACGGGGGTGAAGCGGGCAAAATCTTTGTGCAATGAGTCGCCCAAATATGACCGCGACAATGGTTCTTCTCCCGCGACCCGTACCGCAACCCGGCGGGCTAGTTCCCAGTCGACGGGCCCGTCCGTCACTGTCGAGCTCAGCGTTTGGGGTATCGAGGAGCCACCACTTTGGTGATGTACCCCGCGACCAGTTGAAGGACTCCGAGCACGGTACCTATAGCGAGGGGCACAGCGAGCCAGAAATGCCAGACTTGGGCAGCAAGTGCGTTCATGTGGTCATCGTATCTAACACTGCAGCGTAGACCTTTAATCTGAGCCCCAGTTCAGTCTGATTCCCAGAAATATGCAGGCGATCTCGGCCGAAGTGGCTGATAGCGTCAGTGGCTCAGCGCCCGAGTAGCTCAGTGGCAGAGCGGCTCTCTCGTAAAGAGCAGGTCGCGGGTTCAATCCCCGCCTCGGGCTCCGTCGTTCACCGCACCACCAGGTTTTCTACTCAGTGAGGTTCACAAGAAGTCTTTGTAGTAGAAGTCGTTCGTTTGGGTTGCGTCGCAGGTAGCTACCGGCCTTGGTGACCGCGTCCAACGACGTTGATGCGCGTGCGGCATCAAGGCGGCCTGTTGCAACGTCATCGCGAATAGAGACCCCGACGGCGGTAATACCCATCGTGAGTTCGTCTGTCCGCAGTCTCCTCAGTTCTCTTTTGTGACGATCTTCCAGACTCCGACGACCCATGCCTCGTTCGCCGAAACGCTCTGCGCGGTCATCAAGTTCTTTGCGTTCCCGATCATGTCGATCCTGCAGCGGAGCCGCTGCATTGTCGATCATTTCGAGTAACCGATCTGCAGCGTCGGCGGCAGCGTTTCCGCTGCCATCAAGAGTTGTCCGAAGTTGCTGCCATGTGGTCCACCGTTCAAGGGCGGCATCGTCTGAAGCAAGGAGTAGCGCCCGATCAATTGAACCATTGGCGACGTTCGCTATCGCTGATGAACGGTGCTCGTCAACCCCGGACGCACGCAACGCTTCTATTAGTTCGTGGGGGCTAATAGTTGTCAGATCAACTTGAGTGCAGCGGGAGGCAATGGTTGCCAACTCGGCTGGGATTTCTTCCGCCGTCAATATGAAATGGGTTGACTGTGGAGGCTCTTCCAAAACCTTGAGAATCATCGGTGCAGCACCGAGTGCTAGGTGGATGTCTTCCACCAGAATGACTTTCCGATCGCCCTCAAACGGACTTGTTGTCGCAACTCTGACGATGTCTTTCGCTTGTTCCACCGAAAGTGCGGGTCCGTTGCGTTCGAACACCATCAAGTCAGGATGCTCTTCAGACATAGCGAGCCTTCGATGGCGTTGTGAATCATCACGTTCGTAAGCTAAGAGTTCTGCAGCGAAGCTGGTGGCCATGGTTCGCGCACCACAGCCCATTGGCCCAACAAGTAGATAGGCGGGCAACGGGTTTACCACCGCGGCGCGAAGCATCGATACAGCTGCGGTTTGTCCAACGATTTCGCTGAAAGCATCACTCATTTCGCACCAACTGCGCTGGCGACCCTCTCAGCTACTTCCTCGATCGATCCGGTGCCGTCCACGACGACCCAGCGATCTGGATCTGCATCAGCTAGAGCGGCGAATCCCTCAATGACCCGAGCGGCGAAATCGGTGTCTTCACGTTCCATTCGGTCTCGTTCTTCTCCTAACCGACGATCGGCTGTATCGGCTGGCACGGTCAACAAAACCACTAGATCTGGCAATAGGCCGCCGCTTGCCCATTCAGCGAGCCGCATGAGTTCATCTATGGGTTGGCCTCGGCCGTGACCTTGATAGGCGAGAGTCGATCCATATGACCGGTCGGTAATGACATCGCGACCTTCTGAGAGAGCCGGTTCAACTACTTCGGCTAAGTGTTGGGCTCGATCAGCGGCAAAGAGCAGTGCTTCTGCCCGTTGTGTCGGTTCAGGGCCATTCCCGAGCAACAAACCGCGGATAGCCACCCCCAGGTCAGTCCCGCCGGGCTCGCGGGTGAGAACAGCGTCGAGACGGTCGGCAAGAAGTCGGGCTTGAGTCGATTTGCCGCTCGCCTCCCACCCTTCAATGGCTATGTATTTTCCGCGGCGACTCATGGCGACTTCTTTTGAGGGGCGCGCAGAGAAATCCACGCAAGTGCAGCGGCGACCAGCATGAAACTGCTCGCCAACCATAAGGCCCCCCGGACACCGGGAAGAGCCATAGTCCATGATCCCACAGCGATTTCATTATCGAAAACCACGCCAAAGAACCAATTGAAACCGTCCGACAGGAACCCGCCAACAGTGATGGACAAAAGCAAACAAAAGCGCACCAGGGTGTACAACGCGCTAAACACTCGCCCTCTGAGCTGCTCCTCGACATGTTCATGGAGGAGGGTGAATCCCAAGACATATACCGATCCGGCGCAGATACCCATAGCAAAAACGCCCGACAAGGTAAGCAAAGTATTTGAACTTGTTACCGCGAAAAGCAGGCATATGCCGGCCCCGAAAATTGAGGCGACGAAAATACGTTCTTTGTCGAGGCGCCGTTGTACCGCTGACAGAACCGAAACTCCCGACGCTACCCCTAACCCCATGGTGACCAGAATGGTTCCGAATCCCGCGTTGCCAGCACCCAGGACCACGTCATTAAAAACTGCCCCGAGAGGGATCAGCATCCCTCCACCAATCATCCCGGTTCCCAGACCAATCAAAACTGCTCGTACCTGCGGGCTAATTGCGATGAAGCTCCACCCTTCGCGGAGTTCTCTTACGCCTTGCGCCAAGTCAATTGATGGGGCATCGTCGGCGTCGCGACGGTGTCTAATCAAAGGCAGGGCGGCTATGAGGGCCGCTGCAACCAGAAAAGTCAATGCATCGAGAGCTAACGCCCACTCAACTTGACCGATGCTGCTTCCTCCTAACCATTCGGCGAACTTGGCGAGGCCGATGAAAGCTCCTGCGGCAAGTGGAAATGTTCCGTAGGCCGCTACCAGAGATAACGAATTTGCTGCAGTTAGCTGTTCTTTGGGTACCAGGTTCGGAACGATTGCTTCCTTCGCGGGACCCCATAGCGAGGTGGCGAGTTCGAGCACCAACGAGGCCAGGACTAACCCCCATACGCGCTCTATAAATGGAATCGTCAGCAATACTCCGGCGCGCAGTATGTCGCAGCTGATTAACAGGCGTTTCCGGTTTACTCGGTCGACGATCACGCCGCCGACTGATGCCAAGAAAAACCCAGGTAGAACTCGCGCCAACATCACCAAAGCGATTGCAGATCCTGGCTGGTCTCCTCCAATCCGTCGCGCGATTTCGATAATTGCCAGAAATCCGATCCAGTCTCCGAAGGCGCTGACCACCTGTGCGATCCAAAGACGGAGAAATCCCGGACTGCCGAACACGGGGTGCGATCGGTTAAGGCGGCTCTCGGGGCTGTCAGCGGCGGAGGATTGGTCGTTCATGTCGAAGAATGCGGGTGATAGATGTCAATTTATTAGCTAGTAAGGCTAGGCGTTCTAGCTAGGTCTCTGTGGTTTGCGATCGCTATTTCACCGATCAAGCACGTCTCTCCGCGAGCAGCTCAACTGCTCTTTGATCTGTGAGTTCTTCGACTGACTCCCAGTTTTTCAGCGACGCGTTCGTCTTTCCGTCGGTTACGTAGGGACCAAATTTCCCGTCCTTGAGCAAAATCGGCTTGCCACTGTTGGGATCTACACCAAACTCCTTCAGCGGGGGCTTCGCCTTCGCACGGCCAAATTTCTTGGGCATTGCAAGGAGCCCTAGGCACTCTTCCAGAGTGATAGTGAAGAGCTGTTCCTCGTTCTTCAGATTACGACTTTCCGGGCCCTTCAAGAGATACGGACCATATGGGCCGTTTTGGACTGTGATCGCTATGCCATCTGCAGGATCGGTTCCAACGGTGCGAGGCAGACTGAGGAGTTCAAGCGCGTCCTCAAGAGTGACTCGTTCAATCGTCATGGTGTCAAAAAGAGAGGCGGTTTTGGGTTTTGGTTGTGATTTAAGTTCGTCGATTCGATCTAGTTCCGCAACAAGCTCGACAATGTTTTCGAACTCATGAGAGACCTCTATCAATGAGTTGATGTTGGTAAGGCGTTCTTCTTGATCGTCCGATCGCAACTCTTTCATATAGCCGGATTGATCTAGGCATGACTGCAGAGCTGTTGGGGCGTCCAAATCGCGCATGTCGGAAATCGAGTTTCTCAACTTAAGAAACGACCGAATGGCCTTGCGCGCAGCGGTTGACGAACCAGCTGCCTCCGCTTGTTCGAAAGCCTCGAGAAGACTGATTCCGTTCTCCTTGCCGTATTCAGCTAGGCGTTTGATCGCGGCATCCCCAATTCCGCGTTTAGGGTTTTTGACAGCCTGACGAACCGAGTCATCATCAGGCTGTTCGGTCATACAGCGCATGTACGCGAGAGCTACCTTTAGTTCTTTCTTGTGGAGTGGGAGATTCAAGAGTTGTCCCCCAGGGGACGCTGACATCGGCATTTTGGGGAATCGTCCCAGAGATACGTATGGACCGTACGTACCAACCCTGACAATGACTTCGAGGCCAGTCTCAGGGTCTGCCCCTAGAACTCGCTCTTGGGGTGTTTCGAGCAGTTCAATCGCCCGTTCAAGGGTGATCTCATCTGGTGCAATACCCGCAGGTAAGGATCGAATTTCATCGCCTCTTTGTATGTAAGGGCTGGTCTTACCTACCTTGGCGACGATAAGTAGGCCATCTTCATCAATGCCAATAGGGATCGTGTTGATCTCTACTGCATCAATTTCCTCAAGGTGACCGGCAGACACTAAGTCGCGAAGACCTGGAAGAACCTTTCCTTCTCCATCGACACCCCCGTAATAGAAATCGGATAGCCATGGGGCGGACTCAAGTTCCCCTGTGGATATTCCGTCAAGGTCATCTTCCATGCGGGCGGTGAGCGCGTAGTCAACTAGGTGAGAGAAATGATTCTCCATGAGACCGACGGTGGCAAAGGCAGTTAACGCTGGGACTAAAGCTGAGCCTTTTTTCCATACGTAACCTCGATTCTGGATCGTACCGAGGATGCTCGCGTATGTACTGGGTCGTCCAATACCGAGGTCTTCTAATTGTCTAACTAGGGTCGCCTCGGTGTATCGAGCCGGGGGTTTCGTTTCGTGTTCTGTGCTTCCGACTGATAGGGCCTTAACTACGTCGCCTTCGGCGAGATTGGGAAGTTCTCGGTCGTCTTCTTCGTCTGATTGTTGGCCGTATATGAGTCGAAAGCCTGGGGAGGTGATCACCGTTCCGCTAGTGCTGAACGCGGCGGTGTCCGCCCCGCTTCCTGACCCCTCCATACGAATTGTGACCGTCTGACCTTCGGCGTCATTCATCTGACTTGCAATAGTGCGATTCCAGACAAGTTCATATAACCGCGCTTCATCGGTGGAGCCGCCGAAACCAATATCAGTGGGTGATCGCCATGTGTCTCCCGCTGGGCGAATTGCTTCGTGCGCTTCTTGCGCATTTTTTACCTTTTTCTTATACAGCCGAGGGTCGACAGGGAGACTCTCATTCCCGAATCGTTCTTTAACCAAATCTCGAGCAGCACTAAGGGCAGTTGCTGACAACGTGGTGCTATCAGTCCGCATATATGTGATGTAGCCCTGCTCATAGAGTTTTTGAGCAGCCCCCATCGTCCTTGCTGCAGAAAAACCGAGTCGTCGTCCGCCTTCCTGCTGAAGAGTCGATGTCATAAACGGCGGTGCAGGTCGACGTCGGTATGGTTTCGATTCAACCGACTGGACCGTGAATTCTGCTCCACTGAGTGAGGACACCAATTCTTGAGCTTGGGTGGCTTCTAAGATTCTTCTGTCGTCTCGGTTGAGTTCACCTAGGGCATCGAAATCCCGGCCAGTTGCAATTCGCTCATCGTTTATTGCGACAAGGGTGGCTTCAAAGGGCGCCTCGGAAGACATCTGAGCTTCGACGCTCGAGTAGTCCGCTGTCTCAAATGAGATGCGTTCGCGTTCCCGTTCGACAATGAGGCGATTAGCGACACTCTGAACTCTGCCCGCAGAAAGCCCCTTGCGCACCTTTCTCCACATAACAGCGGAAACTTCGTATCCGTATAGTCGGTCAAAGATGCGGCGAGCTTCCTGAGCGTCGACCATTCGGCGATCAAGTTCTCGTGGCGATGCGACTGCTTCACGAATCGCTTTTTCGGTGATTTCGTGGAAAACCATCCGGTGCACTGGGATCGTCGGGTTAAGCACCTCTAACAGGTGCCACGCTATGGCTTCACCTTCCCTGTCCTCGTCTGTTGCGAGGTACAGCTCGTCTACGCCTTTAAGTAGTTTCCTTAGTTTTGCTACCTGCTTCTTTGAACGTTCGGTGACTACGTAGTGGGCCTTGAAGTCGTTTTCGACATCGACGCCAAGGTATGCCCATGACTCATCCTTGTAGGCACTGGGTAGTTGACTCGCTTTGTCCGGCAGGTCGCGAATATGTCCGACTGAGGACTCAACCACGTAGTCAGGACCTAGAAAACGTTCGATAGTTTTAGCCTTGGCAGGCGATTCGACGATAACCAGAGACTTTGGCACGACAGCTAGTTATTCCCTATCAGTTGGTCAGGTGTCAACTTTTGACGAGCGCTAGTGACGCACGCCCTGCTCGCGGACGGTACCGGTCAAGAATGGCTTTCCAACGCATCTTGGCCATCAAAATTCTCAAATCGCGCCGCTATACGAACTAATAGCACCAAACCCAAGGCGCCTAAGAGCGCCGCTACAAGGGCTCCATACGTTTCGTTGAACTGAGGAATTTCGAGTCGCGTATCTTCGATTCCCCCATTTGTTGTGGGCCAGGGCCATAGCACTCTCAGCGAGCCAGTCATCAGCCCTAGGAGACCAGCAACGACGTAGTCGCGATATGCGTTCAACAGCCAGTGAAGAATGTGGCTGAATAGAGATAGACCAATTATTGCTCCGATGGCGTACAGCAGTAGCGTGCCGAAATCACGGCCTTCTATTACCCCTATGAGGTGGTCGTACAGGCCGATTGTTAACAACACAAAGGAGCCGCTGATACCCGGCAGGATCATCGCGCACACGGCTAAAGCACCGGCGAGCAACACAACGATGGCTGCAGGGTTTTCGATTCCGCCGGATCTAAGTCCAAGGATTCCGAAGGTGGACAGCGCCGTAGCTACGAAGATCAAGTACCGAGAAGGGCGCCATTGAGTGACCTCGCGTCGCGCTACCAGTGCTGATGCCGCGACGAGGCCGAAGAAGACAGCGGAGACGGTGACCGGATGTTCTTGAATTTGGTTGCGAAGCCACGAGATCAACGAAGCAATCGCCAGAAATATTCCGACCAGCAGGCTGATGAGGAATGACCAGTCAATGGAACCGATTCGTTGCCTGAAGCCGCTGAGGTCGCCGCGACCTAGTCTGCTGAGCGCACTCGAGAGGGATTTGATTTGTTCGATGAGACGGTCGTAGATACCTAAGAGGAGCGCCACTGTGCCGCCGGAGACACCTGGGATGATGTCCGCTGCTCCCATGCAGAAACCTCGGAACATCTGCGCTGTGATCACTCGCCACACACAGGGGACCGTACCGCGGCGACCCCCCAACTGAGTCAGCAGCGCCGGTTCTTTCTTCGGCGCTTATTGGAGTTACGGACGGTTCTTGTGCAGCCGATAATCCACGCCGCCCACCAAGAACTCTGTGATGCGCCCCGGCAAAGCGGCTATAGCCATTGTCGCCCACAGGCGTTTGGGGTGACGTACCTCTCGTTTTTCTTTGCGTACCGCCTCAACCGCGTCACTAGCGACTTTGTCAGGGCTGACGTTGGCAAGCATGTGGAGCTGTCGCAGTCGCCGTTGCGCGGCGTCAAAGGCCGGGTTGCTGATCACTCGGTCCCACATGTCCGTGTCAACAGGGCCCAGATGCATCGTGGTGACGTGAACACCCGTGTTTTTTACTTCCATACGGAGGCTTTCGGTGAACCGAGTGAGTCCGGCTTTGGACGCACCGTAGGGGGCGAGTCCAGGGGCAGGTGTTATCGCGGCGAGGGAAGAGGTGTATAGGAGATGGCCTTGTCCTCGTCGAATCATGCCGGGAAGAGCTTGGCGGGTGAGTCGCAACGGGGCTAACAAGTTCGTTGCGACAACCTGAGTGAGGTGATCCTCGTCTATGTCTTCCACGAAATCTTGAGTTTCTATTCCAGCGTTGTTAACCAGTACGTCTATAGGCCCACCGTCGGCTTCCACTCGTTGCACGAATCCGTCAAGTTGATCGGGGTCGGTGACGTCTAACGGGTAGGAGGAGCCACCCAGTTCGTAAGCCAACGCGTCAAGTTCTTCGATCGATCGTGCCGCCAGTGCCACGCGTGCCCCGGCATCAGCGAAAGCTCGAGCTAACGAAGCTCCGATCCCTCGACTTGCGCCGGTGACGAGCACCCGGGTGTTCTGAAGTTCCATTGGCCAAGGCTACGCCGCCGCGCAAGCGGTTGGCAGCGCGCCCGCGTCCGGACCGTCGACTAGCTCAAACCTGCCTCGGACGCAGCGTCGGTAATCAGATAAATGCGGGTACGAAGACCAACGAAACGATCGTCATCACCTTGATCAGGATGTTCATGGCTGGTCCTGAAGTGTCTTTGAATGGATCGCCGATTGTGTCGCCAACAACAGCAGCGGCATGTGCGTCGGTGCCTTTACCCCCATGTGCTCCGGCTTCGATGTATTTCTTGGCGTTGTCCCAAGCTCCGCCCGCGTTCGCCATGTAGATCGCCATTAGGAAACCTGTGACAACGGCGCCTGCGAGGAACCCGCCAAGGGCGTTGACGTCGATAAATCCGATAACAAGAGGCAATGCGATGGCTAGTCCACCGGGGAGAAGCATTTCGCGCAGAGCTGCTTGAGTGGAAATGTCTACACAGCGGCGACTATCAGGCTTGACTCCTGGTAGCCCTTCTCGTAGTCCCGGAATTTCAGCAAATTGCCGTCGAACTTCAACAATCATGGCTTGGGCTGCTCGACCTACTGACGACATAGTCAGTGCCGCAAAGATGAACGGTGTCATCGCTCCAAGAAACAGACCGATCGTGACCGCTGTGTCGTTGATATCCAGGTTGACTTCTGAGCCTGCGGCGAGGCTGAAGGATTTGAATAATGCCAAGGCGGTCACTGCGGCGGAACCAACTGCGAAACCTTTTGCGACGGCCGCAGTCGTGTTACCAAGGGCATCAAGGCCGTCGGTCACATCTCGAACTTCGGGCGGTAATTCAGCCATCTCAGCGATGCCGCCCGCGTTGTCGGCGATGGGTCCGTACGCGTCAACCGCGACGATGATTCCGGTGACTGCCAACATGCCAATCGCGGCCAATGACACTCCGTATAGCCCTATGACCTCTCCCGTTTGGCCGAACGCCGCACCACCAAACCAGTAAGAAAGTCCGATCATTGTTACGACGACGGCGACCGACGGAAGTGTGGAAAGTTTGCCTTGAGCGATGCCCTCAATGGTGACGGTCGCCGCACCAGTTTCTGCTTTTTCTGCAATTCCTTTGACGGGTTTGTAGTGCTCGGAGGTGAAATATTCCGATACAAACCCGATAGCCCAACCACCGAGCAGGCCGATGATGATGGTCAACGCGAGGTAGATGGGTGTTTGGACAATGGCGGATCCATCAGGGTTGGACGCTCCACCAAATAGCCACAGAGTGCCAGCGATAGTGAGGATGATTGTGAGGCCCATGGCGACGTATTGGCCAGTGTGGAGTTGTGTTGAAAGGCTCTGGCCTTCTCTTCCTCGAGTAAGCAACGCACCGACTATCGACGCGATCATTCCGAGAGCTCCGATCAGAATCGGATACATCAACAGCGATTCGTAATCACCGAAGACTTGGAGTTTGTCCCCTTCTATAAAAACTCCGGACAAGAGCAGCGACACCAGCACAATGGGGGCGACTATCGAACCGGCGTACGACTCGAAGAGATCGGCACCCATTCCGGCGACATCGCCAACGTTGTCGCCTACGGCGTCGGCGATGGTAGCTGGATTGCGGGGATCATCTTCGGGAATGCCAGCCTCGACTTTTCCGACCAGGTCGCCGCCAACGTCGGCCGCTTTGGTGTAGATGCCACCGCCAATACGTGCGAACAGTGCAATGGAACTCGCGCCAAGTCCGAACGCGGCTACAACCTGAAACGCGCTGTCAACACCGAGCCAGGTGACCCACAGCAGATAGTTGAAGGAGATGCCAAATAACGCCAAGCCGGCGACTGTGAAGCCCATGACCGCTCCACCTTTGAACGCGAGGGGCAAGGCCTTTGCAGCACCTTCTCGGGCGGCGTTTGCTGTTCTGGTGTTGGCCGCGGTCGCTATTCGCATTCCGATGAAGCCGGCGACAGATGACAGTAACGCTCCCATCAGGTACGCGAATGAAGCCGAGGGTCTTCCGTCGATAGGTAGCACCAACAGCAGCACGAACATTGCGACCACAAATATCGAAACCCACTGGTACTCGCGGCGGAGGAAAGTCATCGCTCCCTCGCGGATAGCCTGGCCGATCTCTTTCATCAGATCGGTACCTTCGTCCGCCTTCATGACTGTCTTAGCGAAGTAGTAAGCAAGAACGAGCGCTAACGCTGAAGCGATCAGCGCGAAATACGGAACCGCTGTCACGATGTCCTCTCAGTTCGACCCGATTAGTACAAGGTGCCGGTTCGGTCTGGGCCGACGGGGGTCCGACACGGCAAGGCGCACTTCGGCACCAGTCGAAGAGCCTACGAAGCCGCTGAGCGAGGAACAACTACCTGTGAGCGTCGGTGAGTTCGATACCTAATTCCTGTAAGCGCTCGATGAGACCTTCTCGATGTTGGAAGTGGTGGCAGATCAGCCCCGTAGCTTCTCCCCCTGCCACGTTCACTTCTAAGTCGTCAATGAAAAGACACCGCTGCGGGTCCACTCCAAGCTTTGTGGTTGCGGCTAAGTACGCACCGGAATCCGGTTTAGCGATCCCGATTCGGTGGGTGTTGATTACCACATCGAATCGAACGTCCAGGCCCATGCGTTTCAAATATTCTTCGAAGCGGTCGTGATTGTTAGTTAGAAGACCGAGACGGACCTGTGATGGCAACCGTTCAAGGAGTTCCACCATTTCGGCGTCGATTCGACCTTCGAATTCAAAGAATTTCTTGGCGATGGGACGAATGGATTCTCCGTGGCGGTATACGAGCCTTCGTTCTGTCTCGTTTCGCCATTGAAGCCATGTGAGTTTCCCTCGAATAAGCGGTTCGTGAAGGTCCGCAGCGAACGCCGTCCCATATACGGTTCCGCTTTCGATGCCAGCCTTGTCTTCGAAGGTCCACAGATCGGACTCATCCCATTGTCGTATGACCCCATCGAAATCGAATAGAACCGCGTCGATCATTCGATGGTGGAAGAGGTGTCGCCGAACCGCATTAGCAGCAATGCCGCGACCGCGGCGATGAACGAGGCCACCAGAATTCCGATCTTGGCGAGGTCAGTAATTACGTAGCTTTCGAAAGCAAGGCCAGCTAAGAATATTGACACCGTGAACCCGATCCCCGCGGCGAGCCCCATGCCAATGAATTGTGGCCATCGAACTCCTTGAGGGAGCGCGAATCCGAACCGTGTCGCTATCCAAGTGAACAACGTGATGCCAACGGGTTTGCCAACTACGAGGCCCAACACGATGCCGAGGGTGACCCTGCTGCTGGCCGCGTCTGAGATTTTGTCGGTGCTCAATTCGATACCGGCGTTTGCTAGAGCAAAGATCGGAATGATCATGAACGCTGTGAACGGGTGAAGCATGTTTTCTAGACGTTCGGTGAGCGGAACCGACTCTTGGGCAAGAAAAGACGCGTGTCGGACTTCGGCCACGTTGGCGTCGCTGGGGAGAGCATCAACTATTTGTTGAGCGTCTCGTTGGTTGAGTAGCGGTCGCGCCGGGGTCAATAGCCCGAGGGCTACTCCAGCGATTGTCGCGTGGACACCTGACTCCAACGTGGCGTACCAAATGAAGATGCCGAGTATCGCGTAGACCGGGATGGCCCACACGCGAAGCCGTTGTAAGACCCAGACCCCTACAAGACCTACCGCTGCTGCGAGCAGCCAGCTTGTGCTGAGGTCATCGGTATAGAAGATGGCGATTACCGCGATTGCGCCGATGTCGTCAACAATCGCCAACGTCAGCAAAAAGAGTTTGATCTTGGGAGATACACGCGCCCCAAGCAACGCCACGATTCCGACAGCAAACGCTATGTCGGTGGCCATAGGGATACCCCAACCCCGTGAAGCTTCGCCTGCACTATTGAGTACCAAATACAGCGCAGCGGGGACAACCATTCCACCCAACGCACCAATCGCTGGCAGAGCCGCAGCACGAAATGAACTCAGGTCACCTGTAACAAGTTCGCGCTTTATTTCTAGTCCGACAACAAAGAAGAACAAGGCCATCAAAGCGTCGTTGACGAAGTGGCCGACGCTCAGATGAGGTAAGTGCCATGGTCCGACGACCAACTCGATCTCGGCATGCCAAAAGTTCTGGTAGCTAGCCGCCCACATAGAGTTGGCCCATATCAATGCCACGGCAGTAGCCACTAGCAACAAAACTCCGCCTGCAACCTCGCGATCTATGAACCGAAGTACGGGGCGGGCTACGAACTTCGCCAAACTGTGGTTGCTGCCGGCGAATGTCGGCCGTTTCATGAGTGAGTCAGATCCAGCCATGATCCAACAAGGCTAGAGCCATGGCGTTTACTTACCCGTGATCCAGGGGCCTTATCTTGGTGTGTTTACGTTTACTGACACTTCAAGAGAACCGGGGCATGACGTGTTGGGTGATGAGGTCTAGGGATTCGATGATTTGTTCGCTGGAGTGAATTCCTTGGGGGATTAATAAGAAAATTTCATCGAATCCGAGTTCTTGGTGGGCGGCCTCAATTTGTCTGCTGATGGTGTCGGGGCTACCAACCAGCTTGAGCGGAAGGCCCTGCCCGAACTGGTTACCCCATTTCCCCCAGAACCATTCCATGTCCTGAAACTGTTGTTGCGCATCGCTATCGGTCGCGGCGCACACTGCTATTCCGCCCCAAGCTGCTTCTTGACCTACGGGTTTTTCGATGTGATGGCCGGCAGCTTCTTCTCGGTATGCACTCCAAAGTGATTTGCAGAAGTCGAGCTTGTCGCTGAGGACGATTGGTGTTCCACCGTATTTGGCCCAAAAAAGGGCTGTTTTCATGGACATAGTGAACCCCCCATATAGCGGGGGGTGCGGATTTTGCAGAGGCCGTGGAGCGATACCGATCTCGCGGATCGTCATGTCAGGGTCGACTCCCGCGCCGTAATCGGAGTACACGGTTTGCAGATGGGGGTTGAGATTGTCGTTAGGAAATTTCCAAAATTCGCCTTCGTAGCTGAAGGTCGGTTTGGTCAAGGCGGTCATTACTACTTCTACAAATTCTGTGAAGAACCGGCGGTTGTAGTCGTCGACGTCGCTGTCTTTGTTCCAATGCCCTACGGCGGCCAGGTCTGGGCGGATCTTTAGTTGGTCTACCCATCGGTGTTGGTATCCCCTGACAATTCCAATTCCGAGGCGCCCGCCGGTCATGTGATCAAGTGTGGAAATTTGCTCTGCGACGCGCAACGGGTTGTGCGTGGTCGACACGAACCCGCAAGAGATCACTTTGAGATGTTCGGTGGCGTTAGCGATCCACGATGCCATCAGACCCAAGTCGTTGGATGCTTCGAAGCCTTCAATTTGTAGGTGATGTTCGGGGTGTCCTAAGCCGTACCAGCCATTCTCGTCGGCATATCGGGCGATGTCCGCTATTTCAGTGAGCATCCGTTGGTAGTAGTCATTGTTGAGTCCTGCGAGGCCGGCTTCGAGTTCATCGCGCCGACCAGTGGTGCAGTACATAAACAGGTTGAACTTCACGCGGAGTCCTCCGGAAAGATGGTCTACGTGTCGTTGGCGAGCCCATCAACCACAGTGCTCGCGAACATGCGTGCTACGCCATCAATAGTGAGTTGACCCTCCAGGCGCCACCAGCCGACAACGGAGTTCATTGCTGCAATCGTCATACGTGCGATCACTCGCGCTTCTACGTCATTTCGTAGCGACCCGTCTCGTTGTCCTGACTCGATGAGCCTCACCCATCCGTTGGCGAACTCTCTTAATGGAACCGCGAGGTTTTCTCTTGTGGCTCTGGGGGATTCTTCGAAGCATCGGATATTTGCTTGCGTGAAGTCTGAGTCGATGGTGATGGCGGTGACATAGGCGACGACTGCGGCCATGAGTTTGTCGTGGCCGGAGGCGTCTTCTCCGACAGCGTGCAACGCCGCTCGTATGGCGTCTCGTGCATGGTCGATGCCAACCCGCAGGACTTCTTCAACGATGGCATCTTTGGAGTCGAAGTGGTAGTAGAGACTCCCCGCTTGCATCTTCGCTACTGCAGCGATCTCTGTCAGGGTCGCTGCAGCGTACCCCTTGCAAGCGAGTACTTCGGCGGCGGCGTCAAGTATCCGGGTGCGCGTCCGTTCACCTTTGCGAATTCGATCAGGCGCAAGGTGTGTGGGAGTCATTGAGCCGAATCTAGTAGCCCCGCAGAAACGGTGAAGAGCTTGGGCAGCGACAAGATATTTGATGCCCTCAATAGCGGCCCGTAGCTGTGAGCCGTCGTCGATGTTCCAAGAAGTCGACGAGGACGTAATCGCCAAGGTTGTCAGGGCTGGTAAAGAACGCTCTTCCACCATTCATTTGGGTCATTTTTTCGACAAATTGGCGGAGGTAGCTGTTGGGGTCAAGCATAAAGATGTTGATACGGATGTCTTCCTTGGTGGCTCGAGCTACTTCTTTCAGGGTGGCTTCTACCGTTTCGGGACTTGGAGGATAGTTGAAGTAGGGCTGCCCGCTGGGACCTATGTGCGCGGTTGGTTCTCCGTCTGTGATCATGATGATTTGTTTGGTGCCACTTTGTCGTCCTAATAAGCGCCGGGCGATCATGAAGCCGTGTTGCATGTTGGTGCCGTACGCGTAGTCCCAGGAAACTTCGGGGAGTTGCTGGGGTTTGAACTCAAAGGCGGATTCAGCGAAACCAACTAAACCGAGGTAGTCGCGTGGGTACTGAGAGCTGATCAAGGAATGGAGGGCCATAGTGACTTTCTTGGCCGGAAGAAAGTTGTCACGCATCGGCATCGACAGTGATAGGTCCAACATCAAGACAGTCGAAGCTCGAGTCGTCATCTCCGTCCGCTCGATTTCGAAGTCGTCTGGGCTGAGTTGTACCGGTGAACCTGGCCCCTGTCGGCTAATAGCGTTGCGGACAGTTTGTTGAATGTTGAGGTTGAAGTTGTCACCGAATTCATAGGGTTTGGTTTCGTATGCCCGTTCGTGTCCAATCCCAGTCCGGTTAATTCGGTGCGAACCGACGGTGTCGTCCATCAATTTGTCGAACAGATCGCCGAGCGCGTTTTGTCCTATAGCTCTCAGCGCGCGGGGAGTCAGCTCTAGTCGGCCCTCCTTGTTCTCGGCGAGACCACTGTTTTCCAGCATTCGCGCCATTTCGCTGAGACGTTGCAGGGCTTCGGCGGATTCGCGTCCAAGAAGTTGTTCGACTCGTTCGGGGTCTACTTCGGCTAGCGCGCCCGGGTTCGCCGCATTCTGGAGCATTTGTTGTAATGAGTCGAGGTCTCCAAGTTGCTGCATTACATCGGTAGCTTGAGGCATGCTGAGTTGTTCATCGCCTCCGAATTGGTAGCCACTGTCCCAGTTCATGTCGGGGAAGGCTTCTTGTAGGTGTTGAGCGAGCTGTTGGGTTTGCCATTGCAGATCCATGTCGTCCATCAGCTCCGACGCGAGTTCCTGGAGTTGCTGTCGTTGCTCAGGAGTCAGCGAATTCATCATTGCCTGCATAGCCGCCATGCGTTCGGCCATGATTTCCAGAAGCTCGTCGAGCGTCTCGGGACTTTCGGGGAAGAAGTCGCCATATCGGTCCATGAAACCTTCAAAGTCGGTTTCTTCGCCCCGGTTTCGTTGCTCGATCATTTGATTGAGCTCGGCCATCATGTCCTTCATGCGCGACAAATCTTCGGGTCGCATCTCCCCCATTGCGCCCGCCATTTGGTCGAATTGGCTTTGCGCTACCTCTTTTTTGAGACGGTCAATGAGTTCTTCGAACTGCTCTCGCGCTTCTGGGGAAACGAATTCATAGTTCTGTAAGCCGCGAACTTTGCCAGCTAGATCTGGTGGCAGCATGTCGAGTTGCAGGTTCTTATCTAATGCTGATGCTTCCGCGATGTCAGCAGCCCGTTGGTCTCCGGAGTCCGCGGCATCAGCTGTGTGGTCGTCAATAGCGTCTCGTTCCTCGCCAACCACATCGTCAAGCGTCTCGTTGATTTCGTCGTAGATACCTCCGAGGTCGAACTGGTCGAGCATTTCTTGTCTGCGTTCTCGAAGTTGGTCAAGCATGTCGCGAAGCCCTTGAAGACGATTGCCGTCTCGATCTTCGAAACCCTGTTGCATGAGACGTCGCATAGCTGCGTTGAGGTCGCCGTGGTACAAGAGGTCATCGGTCAGTTCTTTAAAAAGGTCTTCAGCGCCGTACTCGAAACCAACTTGCGTTCCATCCCACGCGGAATAGCGGAATCGGGCCCCCTCTCGTTTCTTGCGTCGTCGTCTGATCACCATCGATCCGAATCCCTGTGCCGATCGGGGCTTTAGCCTCGACCCCGGTAGGTGGCGCGCACCCCGAGAGCTTCCTTATTTAGTCGTTTGGATAGGTGGAGGCCTTCGAGGACGAGTTCGACAGCGCTCGCCAGTTCCGCTGGCTGCGCGGAGTCAGTTAGCTCCCCTACAGCTTCGGCAAGTGCAACGTTCCCAGCCAACAACTCACCGTATTCGCTGGATCCGACGTCGTCGCCGGTGTGGGCGACGACTCCGCTATCGAAGCTGTCGACGACGGCAACGAGATCCTCGGGTGAGAACCTGCCTTTGAACACTTCGAGTACCGCTGCGTTGAGCATTTGGTGGACGATCTGCCCGTCGCGGCCTTCTTCGATGGATTCGATTTCGATTTTTCCGCTAGACGACGCCATTAACGCTTCAAGGTCGCTGACACGGGGTACGACATAATCTTCGCCGGCTTGTAGCGCTCGCCGAGTCGCATTGGCTACAAGTGTCTCGTAGTTGGTGACGGTCATGCGAACAGAGACTCCGGAGCGTTGGTTGACTTGGGGGCTGGATCGGCAGATATGGCTGAAGGTGGATATCACTTCGGCCATGAACTCCGGGACGGTGATCGTGAGTCCATCCGCGTCTAGGGGAACGGCTTCTTGTTCGGCGATATCCATTTCGGTGTCAATTTCGAGGGGATAGTGGGTACGGATTTGCGCACCGAATCGATCCTTGAGCGGGGTGATCAGCCGTCCTCTGTTGGTGTAGTCCTCGGGGTTCGCGGACGCGACAAGCAAAACGTCCAAAGGTAGTTGCACTTTGTATCCCCGGATTTGCACATCGCGTTCTTCGAGGACGTTGAGTAGTCCGACCTGGATCCGTTCAGCTAGATCTGGGAGTTCGTTGATGGCAAAGATCCCCCGGTTGGTTCGGGGCACCATTCCGTAGTGAAGAGTGAGTTCGTCTGACAGATATCGACCTTCGGCGACCTTTATTGGGTCGACTTCTCCGATGAGGTCGGCGATCGAAGTGTCGGGCGTCGCGAGTTTTTCTCCATATCGGACGCTCCGGTGGGCCCAACCAAGTCGAGTTTTGTCACCACGTTTGTTCAGGAGATCCTTCGCGTATTTTGAAACCGGGTCGTACGGGTTATCGAATATTTCCGAACCCTCGATATAGGGCATCCATTCGTCGAGCAAGTTGACAAGTGAACGAATCATCCGGGTCTTGGCCTGACCACGCTCCCCTAAGAAGATCACGTCATGGCCTGCGAGTACCGCGTTTTCAAGTTGAGGCAAGACCGTGTTTTCATAGCCGATCACCCCGTCGAAGAGGGGTTCGCCTGCCGCGATTAACGCGACCGCGTTTTGTCGCATTTCTTCTTTCACCGGTCGGGATACCCATCCCGATTTCTTGAGTTCTCCGACGTTCGTGGGCTGTGTCATGGCCGCACCCTAACCGCCGACGCGCCCGTTCGGGTCGCTAAGACCGCTACGGTCGACGTGATCGTGAGCGGACTTCGAGATACAGAACGGGGAGTATCCCTGTCGGGCCGTTGGAAGGCTCGAAGGGCTACTGAAGGCGCCCGCCGTCAGGTGGGCGATGTCAACCTCGATGACAGCGGCTGGGTAGACATTGAGGTTCCGGGCCTATGGCGAAACGTTGAAGAGTTTCGTGATGCTGATGCCGTTTTGTATCGACATCGAATGGGGCTCAGTCGATTGGATCAGCAGCAGCGACGTTGGCTCACTTTTGACGGGCTGTGTTATCAAGGCGATGTCTGGTTCGACGGCGCATATCTCGGGGACACCGAAGGATATTTCGTTGAGCATTGCTTCGAGATCACCGACCTGACATCGCAAGGCGGCGAGCATCTATTGGCAATTGAAGCCACGTGCGCTGTCCCTACTGATCGCACCAACAAGCGCAACATCACGGGGGTGTTGCAGCATTCGGACAGTTTGGATCAGAGCTTGAATCCGGGTGGACTCTGGCGAGAGGTTCGCGTGGAGGAGACCGGCCCGATCAGAGTTGACGATTTTCGTGTCCTCGTTCTCGAAGCCGATACTGATCGGGCAATTATCCGGTTAGGAGCAACCCTTGACAGCGCGGTAACAACGACCGCTGAGGTGCGGACATCGATCAGCCGCTCCCAAAGTGTCGAACACGACCAGCAAATTGTTCTTGCCCGGGGACGAAATGAAATTGAATGGCATGTTGCTGTTGAAAGACCCGAGTTGTGGTGGCCGTGGGCTTTGGGTGGGCAGCCTCTTTATGAGGTGCAGGTGGAAGTCAAGTTCGAGGGCACTCGGAGCGACACTCGGATGCTTCGAACTGGGCTTCGAACATTTGAACTCCGCAATTGGATTGCTTCGGTGAACGGAGAACGAATATTTCTTAAAGGAACCAATTTCGGTCCTTGTTCCAATGACCTCTCATCGGTTTCGCGTAGCGATTACCGACGCGATCTCACCCTCGCGGTGAACGCAGGACTTGACCTTGTTCGGGTACACGGCCATATCGCTCATCCTCATTTGTATGAGGAAGCAGACGAACTCGGGATTCTACTTTTCCAAGATTTTCCACTTCAGTGGGGATATGCCCGCACGATCAGAGCCCAGGCGGTTCGACAAGCCACCGCGGCCGCAGTTCAGCTTGGGCATCACCCTTCGATCGTTCAGTGGAGCGGACATAACGAACCCTTCAATTACAACCACGGACCCGGGGTCCGAGCAGACGTTGATGACAGCACTAGGTACGGACCGTTTGCTTCCTATGTTCAGCAGGTTCCGTCGTGGAATCGGAGCCTTTTGGATCGCTCGGTGAAGCGTGCTCTTGAGAAGGCTGATCCAACTCGACCGGTGATAGCTCATTCCGGTGTGCCTCCTCATTTCCCTCAACTCGATGGCACAGATTCACATCTTTGGTTTGGATGGCGGCACGGCGAAATTTCAGATCTTCAAGTTCTGGCATCTCGGTTGCCGCGGATGCTGAGATTTATCTCAGAATTTGGGGCACAAGCGTTACCTGTCGACGCGGAGATCGCAGCAGCGTGCAAGGCCGACGATTTCCCCAATGTCGCGAGAGCGGTGCTTTCAGAAACCTTTGGTGCGCAATTGCATTTGCTTGAACGTCTTTCCCCCCTTCAGAACTCTGATAGCTGGTCTGATTGGGTTCTGCAGACCCAAGAACGTCAGGCGGAGATAATCCGTCACACCATCGAGATTCTCCGAACGTTGAAGTATCGACCCTCCGGCGGTTTCTGCCAATTTCTTCTCGCCGACGCAATGCCCTATGTCAGTTGCTCGCTTCTAGATCACCGTCGTAGGCCTAAAAAGGCATGGGATGCAATGACTGCCGCGAATCGACCAGTCATCGCGGTAGCTGATTTACACACCGACACGATGCTCAAGGGACAAAGAAAATGTGCGGTGCATGTCGTGTCAGATTTGCGCAACCATATCGGTCCAGCGACCCTGACAATCGAGTGGCGTGCTCCAAGTTCGGAGCCTCAGCGTTGGACCTATAACGGACACTTCGACCCGGACAGCGTCACGAAAGTTGCTGAGCCAATTCTGGTTGCTCAGCACCTTGGAACCGCCGGTCTTTCTCTTGAACTTCGGGGGGGCGGGGTTCACGCAATCAACTCTTATGAAGTAAAGGTTTGCTGACGAGTTCTGCATTGCTGCTTCACCGGCGATACGGTTTCGACAGCACATTTCTTGCACAGGAGGTTGGCCATGGCGGCCCCGGCGACGAGCCCTCTAGGTTCGACTCCGATCTTTCGACGAAAATGGCAGTTGCCGTTTCCGCTGAACATTTATCAGTCCTCGGTCGGACGAAAGTGGGTCATGGCCTTGACGGGCATTGGTTTGCTTGGTTTCGTCGTCGTACACATGATCGGCAACCTGCATATCTATGAGGGCCCGGTTCAGTTACACGAGTACGCCGAATCGCTGCGGAATCTCGGCGGGGGTTTACTTCCCCGCACTTTATTGTTGTGGGTGCTGCGATTGGGCTTAGCCGCCATGTTTGTGTTGCACATTCATTCCGCTTACTCATTGAAAGAGCGGAGCCGTAAAGCCAGCGACAAAGCAGATTTCGTCGGCGGTGAGAAAAGGTACGGCAGTAAACGTGACTACGTCGCCGCGAACTACGCGAGTCGAACAATGCGATGGACGGGTCCCATCATCTTGCTCTATTTGCTTTTTCATTTGGCAGATCTGACGTGGGGCTGGTGGCTCGGCGATGACTACATACTTGGAGACCCGTACCACAACGTGGTCGCGAGTCTTTCCGCACTGCCGGTCGCAATCATTTATGTGGTGGCAAATGTGGCATTGGCCATTCACATTTTCCATGGCACGTGGAGTCTGTTTCAGAGCTTGGGTATCAACAACCCCAAGTACAACGAGTTACGACGCACGTTCGCGAAGCTTGTGGCCGGGCTAATCCTCGTCGGTAACCTCAGCTTCCCGGTCCTCGTCACCGCCGGACTGATCAATGACGACAACCGAAAATGCGATGTTGGTGACGTGGCCTGTCTGGAACACGAGGCGGAGAAACACTGATGACAGTTCTCAATTCGAACGTCCCCGAAGGATTAATTGGGGAGAAGTGGGAGAACCACAAGTTCTCTATGAAGTTGGTCAACCCCAACAATAAACGCCGCTTCGAAATCATCGTCGTCGGGACGGGATTAGCAGGAGCGTCCGCTGCAGCCTCATTGAGTGAACTGGGATACCGGGTAAAGGTCTTCACTTTCCATGACTCCCCGCGACGTGCCCATTCGATCGCGGCCCAAGGCGGTATCAACGCGGCAAAGAACTACACCAATGACGGAGATTCGGTGCATCGCTTGTTCTATGACACCGTCAAGGGTGGCGACTACCGAAGCCGTGAAGCTAATGTCCATCGGCTCGCCGAGGTTTCCGTCAACATCATCGATCAAGCAGCAGCTCAGGGTGTGCCCTTTGCCCGCGAATACGGCGGTTTGCTCGACAACCGATCATTCGGAGGGGCCCAGGTCAGTAGAACGTTTTATGCGCGTGGCCAAACGGGCCAACAGTTGCTATTGGGCGCGTATCAGGCGTTAGCTAAGCAAGTCACTGCAGGAAACATAGAACTCCACACCAGAACTGAACTGCTGGACGTGGTGCTCAAAGACGGTCGAGCGTGTGGAGTGGTCACCAGAGACTTGATCAGCGGTGAAGTGCGCAGCCATTCGGGTCACGCAGTCGTGTTGGCGACCGGTGGCTACGGCAACGTCTACTACTTGTCGACGAACGCCATGGCTTCCAACGTCACGGCCGCCTGGCGCGCACATCGCAGAGGCGCATTCTTTGCCAACGCGTGCTACACCCAAATCCATCCGACGTGTATTCCGGCAAGCGACGAATTCCAGTCCAAGCTGACACTGATGTCGGAATCGTTGCGTAATGACGGACGAATCTGGGTGCCAGCCGCATTCGATGACACGCGCCCACCCAACGAGATAAGTGACGGTGATAGGGACTACTACCTCGAACGGAAGTACCCCGCGTTCGGCAATCTGGTTCCCCGCGATGTGGCCTCTCGAAATGCGAAAACGGTGGTGGATCAAGGTAAAGGGGTCGGTCCTCTCAAGAACGGCGTGTACCTGGACTTCAGTGCGGTGGTCGAACGTGACGGCGAAGATGATGTTCGCTCCAAATACGGCAACTTGTTCGATATGTACGAACGAATCACCGGCGAGAACCCATACAAGGTTCCCATGCGGATTTATCCCGCAACGCATTACACAATGGGCGGCGTCTGGGTCGATTACAACCTGATGACCACCATCCCGGGTTGTTACGCAATCGGCGAGGCCAACTTTTCCGATCACGGTGCGAACCGTTTAGGGGCCTCCGCGCTCATGCAGGGTCTCGCAGATGGCTATTTCGTGTTGCCGTACACCATCGGCGATGATCTCGCCGGCCGGCTTGGGGAAACACCAGTGTCGACCGATGACCCGGTTTTCATTGACGCTGAAGCATCGGCAAAAAGTCAAATCAGCCGCTTCATGTCAATAGGCGGTACCCGGTCGGTGGATTGGTTCCACAGAGAACTGGGAAAACTCGTCTGGGATTACATTGGCATGGAACGCACCAAGGAGGGTCTAGAAAAGGCTCTCGTGGAGATCCCTGCTTTGGAAGAAGAGTTCTGGAAGGATCTTCATGTTGCTGGTTCAGCCGAGACGTTGAATTCCGGTCTTGAAAAAGCGGGTCGTGTAGCTGACTTCTTTGAGTTGGCGAAACTCATGGCACGTGACGCGCTTGATAGGGAAGAAAGCTGTGGCGGGCATTTCCGATCCGAGCATCAAACCGAGGAAGGTGAAGCTAAACGCGACGACGAGAACTTCGCTCATGTCGCTGCGTGGGAGTGGAACGGACCGGGTTCGGTGCAGACCCGCCATCAGGAAGAACTGGCGTTCGAAAACGTGGCACTAACTCAGAGGAGCTACAAGTGAGCGGAGAGCTAGATCTAACCCTCCAAGTTTGGCGTCAAGACGGCCCTCACGAGGAAGGCCATTTCGAAACCTATACCGCTAAAGGGATCAGCGAAGACATGTCGTTTCTCGAACTGCTGGACATCGTGAATGAAGACTTGATTCGAGACGGCAAAGTTCCGATCGAGTTCGATCATGATTGTCGCGAAGGCATTTGTGGAACGTGCAGTCTCATGATCAACGGACAAGCACACGGTCACGAAAAAGCAACCACCACATGTCAACTACACATGCGCAAGTTCAATGACGGCGACACCATCGTTGTAGAACCGTTCCGCGCTCGGGCTTTTCCAGTCATTCGCGACTTGGTGGTAGACCGCAGCGCATTCGATCGGATCATCGAAGCCGGCGGGTATATCTCAGTGAACACAGGCGCCGCGTCGGATGCGAATCTCACTCCCGTACCTAAGGAAGCTGCCGACGCCTCGTTCGATGCGGCGGCCTGCATCGGTTGCGGGGCGTGCGTCGCAGCGTGCCCCAACTCCGCGGCACAACTCTTCACCTCCGCGAAGCTTGCTCACCTAAATCTCATCCCCCAGGGGCAACCTCAACGCTTTGAACGCACCGAATCCATGGTGGAAACCATGGAAGATTTCTTTGGTTCGTGCACCAACCATGGCGAATGTCACGAAGCGTGCCCGAAGGAAATCAGTCTCGACTTCATCGCATTCATGAACCGCGACTACATAAAAGCCAAAGTCAGGAATCGTAAACTCGCTGGCCAAACCTGACCATCTGCTGTTGGGTGAGTCGTTACTTCGAACGTTCGGCCCACCATGAGTCCAAACGAGTGAGAACTTCCGTTTCACCCAGGTTTCCCTCATTGCGTTTCAACTCAAGTAGAAACTGGAGTGCTTGACCCACAATCGGACCGGGCTCGAGCCCTAAATGAGCGATAACTCGATCACCGTCTATTTCAGGTCGTTCCGCCTTGGACGCTTCCTCTCGAGCTAACTCCGATATTCGGTTTTCAAGATCATCAAGTGCGGCGTGTAGCGCTACCACCCGACGCGGGTTGCGTGAGGTGCAGTCACTGCGAACCAAGTCGTTAAGGTCTCCCAGGAGAGCTCCACCATCGCGTGCATATCGCCGCACCGCACTGTCACTCCACCCATCTGTGTAGCCCTTGAAACGGCCGGAGAGAAAAACCAATTGGGCGACATCTGCTGTGAGTTCGTCCTCGTATCCCAATTTCGTCATGCGTTTACGGGTCATCCGGGCCCCCACCGCTTCGTGGTGCCGGAATGTCACACCACCATGTTCGAAGGATCGGGTGCGAGGTTTTCCAATGTCGTGGAAGAGTGCCGCAAGACGAACACGAAGACGAGACGGACTTTGGCTTGTCACAGCGATTGTGTGACTCAGCACGTCTTTATGTTGATGGATCGGGTCCTGTTCAAGGCGAAGAGCTGGTAATTCCGGAAGGAATTCATCGGCCCACCCGGAGTCAACCAACTCCCACAAACCGTCACTGGGATCATCTTCGCAAAGAACATCGTTCAGACGCTCGGAAGGATTAGTGACAGTCATGTGATTCGTTGGGGCTCCGTCGAGACTAGATTCCTCCATGGTGCCACGAGGCGCCACTCGAACCACCCGCGATTTGAACCGCTCCACGTGACACCCTCGTTCGTCCATCTCCACACCCACACCGAGTTCTCTATGTTAGATGGGGCTGCGCGCGTATCTGATGCTGTCGCGGCGGCAGCCAGAGACGGACAGCCAGCGTTAGGTATCACCGATCATGGAAACATGTACGGCGTCCTGGACTTCTATAACGCCTGCAACGACCACGGCATCAAACCAGTGATCGGCACCGAGGCATATATGGCCCTCGAAAGTCGAGAAGAACGCCCGGCGCGTCGAGGACGACGAGTCGATGATTCCGGCGGCGACACCGATGACGGCGCCAAGCTCTACTACCACCTCACCCTGCTTGCCGAAAATGACACCGGCTACCGCAATTTGCTTAAGCTTTCCAGCCGCGCCTTTCTCGAGGGTTATTACTACAAGCCTCGAATGGACTGGGAGCTCTTCGCACAGCACAGCGAAGGGCTGATAGCGACCACAGGCTGCTTAGGCAGCGTCGTGCAGCAAGCGTTGCTTCAGGGTAACTACCAGCATGCCCTCGACCGGGCATCTCGCCTCCAAGACATTTTCGGCCGCGACAACTTGTTCATAGAACTCCAAGACCACGAAATACCCGAGCAACGACAGTGCAACCCTCAGTTGTTGGAAATTGCACGGACAATCAACGCTCCGCTTCTCGCCACCAACGACCTGCACTACACCACTCAGCACGACGCAGTAGCTCACGACGCCTTGCTGTGTGTGCAAACCGGATCACAAATGAGCGATCCGGATCGCTTCAAGTTTCACGGAGATCAGCATTACCTCAAAACCGCTCACGAAATGCGCGACCTTTTCGTTGAGTTACCCGAAAGCTGCGACAACACCCTTTGGGTTGCCGAACGCGCAGATGTGAATATCGAATTCGGGAACGTTTCGTTACCGCACTTCCCGTTACCTGCGGGTTTCGACAGTGACGACGAGTACCTGCAGCACCTTGCCTTTGAGGGCGCTAAGAAGCGTTGGGGGAATCAACTTCCAGATGAAATCGTGGACCGCCTCGGTTACGAACTTCGAGTGATTTCGGATATGGAATTCTCCGCATACTTTCTGATCACCTGGGACTTGATTCGGCACGCCCGAGATAACGGAATTCGTGTCGGACCTGGCCGCGGATCCGCGGCAGGCTGCGCAGTTGCCTACTCCCTACGAATCACCGACCTAGACCCCATCAAATACGACCTTCTCTTCGAAAGATTCCTAAACCCGGGCCGAAAGTCCATGCCCGACATCGACATGGATTTCGATGACCGGTATCGGGACGAAATGATTCGCTACACCGCGGAAACCTACGGCCGCGAACACGTTGCACAAATCATCACCTTCTCGACAATAAAGGCCCGCGCAGCAGTTCGAGACGCGGCGCGCGTGCTTGGTTACCCCTATGCAGTCGGCGACAAAGTCGCGAAAGCAATGCCGCCACTGGTAATGGGGCGCGACACACCCCTGTACGCGTGTTTCGACCAAGAAGAAAAACACGTTGACGGTTACCGCGCAGCAGCCGACCTTCGACAAATGTACGCGACTGACCCTGACGTTAAGCACGTCGTCGATGTAGCAAAAGGTCTCGAGGGTCTCCGCCGCCAAGACTCAATTCATGCCGCGGCGGTCGTCATTACCCGCGAGCCGCTCACCGAATATTTGCCCATACAACGCAAACCAGAATCTGGGGTCGACCCAGATCATGCTCCCGTTGTCACTCAGTTCGAGATGAATGGCGTTGAGGAACTCGGCCTCCTGAAAATGGACTTTCTGGGATTGCGTACGTTGTCGATCATTGATGAAGCGTTACGTCTGATTGAAGAAACCACCGGCAAAAAGATCGACATTGATCAGATACCGCTCGACGACGACAAAACTTTTCAGTTGCTTCGGGCAGGTGACTCATTAGGGGTGTTCCAACTCGAGTCAGCCCCGATGCGAAGTTTGATGCGTAGCCTCGCCCCAACGGGATTTGATGACGTCGCTGCGTTGGTCGCGTTGTACCGGCCGGGGCCAATGGCAGCCAACATGCACAACGACTACGCGGATCGCAAGAACGGTCGTAAGCCCATTGACCTGCCGCACACAGATCTGGCTGAAATTCTTGACGACACTTATGGCCTCATGATCTACCAGGAATCGGTGATGCGGGTGGCTCAACGCGTGGCTGGCTACACACTGGCCGAAGCCGACGATCTCCGTAAAGCTTGCGGCAAGAAGGACCGAGAACTCATTGCTGACCACCGAGCAAAGTTCGTAGAAGGCACCGTCGCCTCTGGCTACGAAGATGCGCTCGGCACACGGCTTTTTGACATCATCGAACCGTTCGCTGATTATGCGTTCAATAAGAGTCACGCGTTCGGATACGGCCTGATTTCCTATCAAACCGCGTACCTCAAGGCGAACTATCGGATCGAGTTCATGGCCGCGGTCCTCACGGGCGTGAAACACAACCTTGATAAGGCAGGGGTGTACCTCAACGATTGTCGTCAAGCGGGCATCGTGGTGGAGGTTCCCGACGTGAATCGCAGCGGCGTTGACTTCTCATCACATAATGGGCGCATCCCGTTTGGTCTCTCCGCGGTGCGAAACGTTGGTGAGGGGGTGGTTAGTCCCATCGTGGAGGAACGAAACGTAAACGGCCCTTACAAAGATTTCTACGATTTCTGTGAGCGAGTACCAACATCGGTGCTGAACAAACGGTCGATTGAGGCACTAGCCAAGGCGGGAGCTTTCGAATCCTGTGGCCATTCTCGGCAAGGTCTGTTGTTGGTTGCCGAGCAGGTCGTCGATCAGGTAGTCGGTCGTCGACGCGAAGCAGATATGGGTATCCAAACATTGTTCGGCGAGTTAGACGATACCTCTGGTGGTTTTGATGAACGGGTCGAGTTCCCAGTTGACGAAGTCGACGAAAAGACCATGCTCGCTTGGGAGAAGGAGATGCTCGGGCTATACGTGTCATCTCATCCCCTTCACGGCGTTGAGGCGTCGCTGCGTCGAGCAACCGATTGTTCGATCAGCGACGCTGCGTCTCATAAACCTGCTGACGATGGCCGGGATCCGTTCATCACCGTCGGCGGGGTGATCTCAAATTTGCAACGCAAATTCACTCGCAACGGGGACGCTATGGCGGTCTTTGATCTTGAAGATTTGCAGTCTTCGATGGAGGTCGCCGTTTTCCCGCGCACGATGTCTGAATACGGGCATCAACTTGATGATGACGCCGTGGTTCTCGTCGGTGGGAGGCTCGACGGACGCGACGACGAACCCAAATTCATAGCTAACAAGTTGACTCGTTTCGAGGCCTCTGGGGAGCGTCAAGAGTTGCGGCTCACGGTTCCCTCCCACCGCGTCAGCGACGATTTAATTGCAGAACTGAAAGCGTTGTTGGCGCAGCATCCTGGCGATACCGCAGTGTTTTTGAATTTGGGGAAACAAGTGGTGCGGCTCCCCGACAACTTCCGAGTTGAAGCCGAGAACGGCCTCGCAGGCGAACTGAGGGTGCTGCTGGGACCTGACGCGGTGTTGTCCTCCTGATTCACTTCCAGAGCCGTAGAAGGCGTGTGACCGGCGATCGCCGCCTCCGCGTCATTGAGGGGCTCGAACAGAATCCGCCACAGCGGTCGAAGAGTCATCATTTACCTCACGCATTGGTTCGTTCGGTAACGGGTGAACAATGCACTAACTGAGCCTGATGTTGGCGGTGTCCCAGCTTGGGTGCCATGCTGTGCACTGTCCCCCCATGGAGTAACGATGTCTGACGGCGATACGCGCAAGGTAAACGAAAAGGTTCTCAAGGACCCCAGCGCGCAATGGAAACCGTTGGAGAAGTTCCGCTCGTTCGAACGCATCGACCAAATATGGGTGTTCATCGGGCTCGGAATATTGATTGTGACGTTGAACATTGTGTTCGGATTCGGTGCCGACTCTTTGTAGCTTCGGTTAAGTCGCCAAGAGTGGCGCTTCGAACCCCGTACGATCTGTAGGTATGAGTTCCGACGTCACGGTCATCCTTCCCGATGGCAGCGAAAAAAATCTCGGCCCTAACGCCACCGGTGCCGATTTAGCGGCACAACTTGGTGATCGTGCCGCCCGAGAAGCGCTGATCGCGGTCGCCGATGGAACTCAGTTGGATCTGGATCGGCCCTTACCCGATGGCTCCAGCGTGTCGTTGATCTTTCCGGCATCGGAGGAAGGTCTTGAAGTTCTACGACATTCGACAGCTCACGTACTGGCCCAAGCCGTGTTGGGGCTCTACCCGGGAGCAACTTTTAGCATCGGACCTCCGATCGAAGATGGCTTTTACTACGACTTTGATCTCCCTGACGGGCAAACGTTTAGCGACGATGATTTACAACGCATTTCCAAGAAAATGATGGAGATCGTCAAAGGTAAGCAGCCTTTTGTGAGGGGCGAAGTCCAACGCGAAGAAGCCGACCTGTTGTTCGCAGATCACCCCTACAAACTCGAAATTCTTGACGGCGAAGCAGATGATCCTACGTCTGGTCCTGAGGACGGCGTGATCTCCACCTATCGAAACACTGACGAGTTCGTGGATTTGTGTCGGGGTCCTCACGTACCTGACACCGGTTACTTAGGTCATTTCCAATTGATGCGAGTTGCTGGCGCCTATTGGCGGGGTGACGAAAATCGTCAAATGCTGCAACGCATCTACGGCACCGCTTGGGCATCTAAAAAGGAACTCAAAGCGCATCTCGAACGACTCGAAGAAGCAGCCGATCGGGATCATCGGAAACTTTGCGCAGAGCTTGATCTCCTGAGTTTCCCGTCGGAGTTGGGTGGTGGACTTGCCGTGTGGCATCCCAAAGGAGCTGCGGTACGGAAAATCATGGAGGACTACAGCCGTCAACGCCATGAGGAAGGCGGGTACGAGTTTGTGTACACCCCACACCTCGCCAACGAGCGTCTCTTTCAAACCTCAGGTCATCTCGATTTTTATGCCGACGGCATGTACCCACCAATGGAGATGGACAACGGGATCTACTACCCGAAACCAATGAACTGTCCGATGCATTGCCTGATTTTCGGTCAAGGGCAACGCAGCTACAAAGAGTTGCCACTTCGGTTGTTCGAGTTGGGAACCGTTTACCGGTACGAGCGTTCAGGAACCCTGCACGGCTTGATGCGAATTCGTGGTTTCACCCAGGACGACAGCCACCTCTATGTAGCTTCTGATCAATTAGCTGACGAAATTACTTCGTTGCTGGATTTTGTCTTGTCGGTGTTGCGGGCATTCGGGTTTGAGGAATTCACGTTTAATTTATCCACCAAAAATCCCGAAAAATATGTCGGATCCGATGATATTTGGGAAGAGGCCACCGCAGCCCTGAACGAAGCCCTTGATCGACACGGTTTGGATTATGAGATCAACGAGGGTGATGCTGCGTTTTATGGCCCAAAGATCGATATTGACGTTAGGGATGCGATTGGGCGGTCATGGCAGCTGTCGACCATTCAATGCGATTTCAATCTTCCCGAACGATTTGATCTTCGCTACGTAGCAGCTGACGGTGAGCGGCACCGTCCAATCATGTTGCATCGAGCGCTCTTCGGTTCCATCGAACGATTCTTCGGTGTTTTGGTTGAGCATTACGGAGGAGCATTTCCCACGTGGTTGTCGCCGGTTCAAGTGCAGGTGCTTGGCGTGCGAGCCGATCATGACCCGTTTGCTACTGAACTCGTCGAACGCCTTAGGGCTGAAGGGTTTCGAGCAGAAATGGTTGAAGCCGATGATCCTCTTGGGACTCGCATCCGTAAAGGCAAGCTGGAGAAGTTGCCGTACATCTTGGTAGTTGGGGACGATGACGTGGAGAATGACACGGCTGGCGTGAATCCGCGCGGCGGCGAAGTAGAGCGTGATATTCCGATTGGGCAGTTCATCGAGCGTGTTAAAGCCGACGTTGAAGCCAAGGAAACCAGTCCTCGCGTTAGGTAGCCGATGCCCGCAATGGCGGAGTTGCCAGTACCATTTTCTTTGGTTCGCGAGTCCACTCAGTCCGGGAAAGTGTGTAGGTACGTGAAACGTCGCTTCCTCCTTCTCATCTTTCTCACCACATGTGCCGTAGGGGTTGCTGGTGCGCCCGCGGGCGCGGACGATGTTCCTCTCATCGCAGATACCGACATAGAAGCGCTTCTTGAGCAGGAACTCGCGAATCTCAACGTCGACGATTTCTACCTTTTGGAGCATCTCATTGACATTGATGCCAAGGTGAAGGACCGGCAAACGCGTATGGGTGCCGTGCACGATGAAGCAGATCGCATCTTCGCTCGATTCAAAGTGATCGAAACCCAAATTTCACTCGATCGAGAACAATCGTCGACGGTGTTGGGAAAAGCGTTCGAACAGGTAGTTCGCACCTACACGATCTCAGCCGAACCCGAGCAGGAACAAATACCAGAATTCGAGTTTGATCCACCTAAGCAAAAGCCGGGCAACGATGTTCTTCTTGGCGCCGCGATGAGAGGCGATTTGAGCAACGTGGACGACATCGTTCCAGCAGCAACGCTGCCTCCTCCCATGGAGATCACTCCACAGCGTTCGGAGATCGAAACAGCGGTCCCTCAAGAATTTGAGGGCCCTTCGGTGCTGGTGATGTTGCTTGAAGAGCTTGAACGTAGTCAGTCGACTCAGGCCGAGCTTCGCGAAACCCTCCGCGACGACATTGACGCTTTGAGCGTTCAGCTTGAGGACATGGAGGAGTTCGAAACTGAACTGGATAGCGCGATTCGCGGTTTGCGTGCAGAGTTGGTAGCGATCGAGGCCCGAGAAGTCGAATGGGATCCTGAACAGATCACACCTGAAACGA
>UINC01000122.1_pt1 | contig 48549 bp, 41 predicted proteins | sample 5385821 | NCBI WGS metagenome assembly UINC01 (sample SAMEA4666929, study PRJEB26691) | marine metagenome | isolation source: Pacific Ocean | place: Pacific Ocean | collected 2011-10-13 | reverse complement strand
CAGGAAATGGCCTGATAACAGAAAAGCTACTTAAAACTAACGGACAAAATATTGAGACTTATGACAATCTTCTTATGTTTGCACATCAAATAATTAAAGAGGAACATATTTAATTAAATGATTTTAGTAAAATCACTTCTTTTTCAAATATATTTTTTTGCTTCAACAATTATTTTTGCGTCTGTTATCGTAATTTGTAGTGTTTTTGATTATGAAAAGCGATTTATGATAGCAAGAATGTGGGCAAATGGGATGTTGTCAGCTGGGAAAATTTTTTGTGGTTTAGACTACATTATTGAAGGCATAGAAAATATTCCCTCAAAACCTTCTGTAATCATGATTAAACATTCCACTGTATTTGAAGCTTATGCTCAACTTGCTGTCTTTCCTAGGCAAACATGGGTTGTTAAGAGAGAACTTTTATGGATACCAATTTTCGGATGGTGCTTGCAAGCTCTAAAAGCTATTGCCATTAACCGCAAATCTGGTCACACAGCAGTAAATCAAATTATCAAACAAGGTAAAAAACGATTAAATGAGAATATCTGGATTACTATTTTTCCTGAAGGTACGCGTGTTGCTAAAGGGGAAACCAAGAGATATGGTATTAGCGGAGCAATATTAGCCAAAGAAGCAGGGGCTCAAATTATCCCTGTTGCTCATAATGCTGGTGATTTTTGGCCCCGCAGAGGATTACTTAAGCGCCCAGGATTAATTCGATTTTGTATAGGATCACCCATTGAAACAAAAAATCTTAGTCCTAAAGAAATCACCTTAGTTGTTCAGAATTGGATAGAATCAAAAATGAATGAAATAAGTCATTGTTAGACGTCTAAATTTAATGTTGAGAGGGCGTTTTGCTCAATAAATTCTCTACGAGGCTCAACTTCATCTCCCATTAATGTCGCAAAAATTTTGCTAGCATCTTCTGCATCTCTTATAGTCACCTTCACTAAGCTTCGTGTTTCCGGGTTAACAGTAGTATCCCATAATTGGCCAGGATTCATTTCGCCTAAGCCTTTATATCTTTGAATAGAGTGTCCTTTTTTTGCTTCTTCCATTAGCCATATAATTGCATCAGAAAAACTAGAGATATTCATCGACTTTTTCTCTCCTCGCGCTATATATGCGCCTTTACCAATGAGATCCTTTGTTTTCTCTGAAAAACTCATAATGTGTTTATACTCAGGAGTTTGGAAAAACCCTTTGTAAATATAATTTATCGTTTTTGTTCCGTGGAAGATTTTTGTAATAGCAATTCTCGTTCCCTGTTTTATTGATTTATCCTTATCTAGCTCAGCTTGAAGGTCTCCCTGTATGTCCTTAACATTAGAATTGGGGAAACTTGCAGATAGCGATTTTGCCCATTTTTCAAATGCTTTTAAATTGCCACTAATTTTTGATGTAACCCTAGGCAGTGAAGAAAATGCTTTTAAAGCCCGTTGATTATATCGATTCGACAGGCGGGTAATAATTCTCTCTATTCTTATATATTCTAGAGCCAATTCTTCCAAAGCAGTCGATGATAATGCTGGTGCTGAAGAATTAACATGTAATTTTGCCCCGTTTAGCGCCAGATTAAGTAGATGTAGTTTTAGTTCAGCATCATCTTTAACATACACTGCTTGCTTGCCCTTGGAGACTTTATACAACGGCGGTTGCGCTATAAATATATGTTCTTGGTCAATCAAAGCACGCATTTTTCTGTAAAAAAATGTTAATAGCAAGGTTCTAATGTGGGACCCATCAACGTCAGCGTCGGTCATTATAATTATTCTGTGATATCTAAGTTTGTTAATATCAAATCCTTCTTCATCATCACCATATCCACAGCCTAGAGCAGTGATCAGGTTCCTTATTTCAAGAGAAGATAAAATTTTATCATCGCGTGCCTTTTGCACATTTAAGATTTTTCCTTTCAAAGGTAAAATTGCTTGGGTTTTTCTATCTCTCCCCTGTTTGGCAGATCCTCCAGCTGAATCTCCCTCTACTAAAAAAAGCTCAGATAACGCAGGATCTTTCTCTTGGCAATCTGCAAGTTTTCCAGGCAAACCGCCTATATCTAATGCGCCTTTTCTGCGCGTCATTTCCCTCGCTTTGCGGGCTGCATCTCTTGCTCTGGCAGCGTCTATAATTTTGGTAACAATAATTTTTGCATCTTGTGGGTTCTCTAATAAGAATTCTTCAAGTTTTTCAGACATTGTTGATTCAACAATGCCCTTGATTTCGGACGAAACTAGCTTGTCTTTTGTTTGTGAAGAAAATTTTGGATCAGGAATTTTAACTGATAAAACTGCTGTTAGTCCTTCTCGAGCATCATCTCCGCTCGGTGTAAGCTTCTCCTTCCGTCCATTTAGTTCCTTGTCGATATAGTTATTAAGTGTTCTTGTCAGCGCGCTTCGAAAACCTGCTAGATGAGTTCCGCCATCGCGTTGTGGGATGGTGTTAGTATAGCAAAACATATTTTCTTGATAACCATCGTTCCATTGCAAAGCAGCTTCCACTTCCACGCCATCTTTTTTTGTTTTAAATCCTATAATTTCCTTATGAATCAATGACTTATTGATATTTATATGATTGACAAACTCATTAATTCCGCCTTTATATCGAAACACGTTCTTTCTTTGGTCTCTTTCATCATAAAGAGCAATTTTAATGCCTGAGTTCAAGAACGATAATTCTCTCAACCTCTTAGCAAGAACATCATAATTAAATTCAATATTATCGAAGGTTTTATGGCTTGGCTTAAAACAGATTATTGTTCCTGTAGTTTCTGTTTTACCATGAGCTTTTAGTGGAGCTTGAGGCTCTCCATATTTATATTCTTGCCTAAAGATTTGGTTATCTCTATGTATAGTTAAAGATAGTCGCTCAGACAGGGCATTAACAACAGAAACTCCAACGCCATGCAAGCCTCCAGAAACTTTGTAAGAATTATCATCAAATTTTCCGCCAGCATGTAAAACAGTCATAATGACCTCAGCCGCTGATCTTTTTTCATCAGGGTGATCGTCAACTGGAATGCCTCTACCATCATCTATTACGGTCACCGACTCATCGGCGTGAATAGTTACTGAAATAGATTTACAATGGCCAGCCAAAGCTTCATCAATTGAATTATCTACCACCTCAAAAACCATATGATGAAGCCCAGTCCCATCATCGGTGTCGCCAATAAACATCCCTGGACGCTTTCGTACTGCCTCGAGACCTTTTAAGACCTTGATATTACGACTAGTATAGTTACTTTTTTTAGCTACTTTTTTGTTAACTGCTTTCTTCTTCGCTATTTTTTTTTTGGATGTTTTTTTCTTTTTTGCCGCCATAGATTACACTTAGAATAAGAAGCATACATTGTATCATTTCTAACGAATTTTGGCTCTAAATAACTTAATATTTTTAGGTTAAATAATGCCTATTTAGCGCAATGGATTTTACCTCGTTCCACGTGAAACAATGATGGCTGTTGAGGAAAAATATCAGGTTCTGGCTCAATAGACGTAACAATTAATTGAGACTTTAATTCAAAAACTTTTTCCATTAACCTCTTTAGGGATTTAGTGTCGAGTTCAGCAGCAGGATCATCTAGCAATAATAGTAGCTTTTTATCCAAAGTTGATTGAACAACCTCCACTGCTGACAATATTGTGGCACATGCTAAAAGTTTTTGCTCGCCACGTGAAACTCTGCCTTTTGCTTTTTTATTTTCATGGGTGATTTTTATATCTGCTCTATGTGGCCCTGAGTGTGTGGTTCCATATTGTGAGTCTCTGTTTTCATTTGCGATAAAAACATCCAAAAGTGATTTATTTTCTTGCCAACCACGATCATAATCAAAAAAAACTGGATTTTTTAATAAAAAACTTGCAGTTTTAAGAAGCACAGGCTTTAAAACGACAAAAACTTGCTGCCTTATTGTATCAATCTCTTCACCAAGCGCTGCTAAAGCCTTATCCCAAGCCCTAATTTCTTCGTGCTTCGCTTTACTTCGAAGCATGGTGTTTCGCTGCTTTAATGAGCGCTTATAGCGCCTCCATAGCCCTAAATAGCCTTGTTCCACGTGGAACGCAACCCAGTCTAGATATTGTCTCCTTTTTTCAGGGGCGCCCCCAACAATATTATGAATTTCTGGATCAATTATTTGGAGTGGTATTGCATTAACTAAAGAAGCAACGCCCCCTTTTGTGTCGCCGTTTACGCTTAATTCTAGGCCGCTGGAACCGTTTTTAACGCCTATAGTTAGATTTTTTTTTAACTCAACAGTCTTACCAAAAACAAGGAATTCTTTAGCGCTACTCCGAACAAGCGCTTCTGTGGGGGCGCCTCTATAGGACCGGCCTCTCCCTAAATAGGCAATAGCCTCTAAAAGACTTGTTTTTCCCGAGGCATTTTGACCAAATATTAAATTAAAACGAGGATCTAGCTTAATCTCAACAGATTTAAGGCACCTGAAATCCTTTGCTTGAAAGTAAGTTAACACAAATTTAAGGGAAAGCTACAACCGCATCGGCATTATTACAAACTTATATTGATCTTTGCCGGGCTCCCACATAAGACAGCTTGAATTGCCATCGATAACAGAAAAAACAACCTCATCGCTTTCGATTACAGCTAAAGCATCAAGAAGATAATTTACATTGAATCCTATTTCAATATCATCGCCCGTGTATTCCACCTCCAGAGCCTCCTCTGCTTCTTCTTGTTCTGGGTTTTGAGCTTGTAAAACAAGATTGTTTTGGCCTAAAAACAATCTTATACCCCGATATTTTTCGTTTGATAAGATAGCGGTCCTTTGAAGAGCGTCTTTGAACTCTTCTTTCTTGGCTTTTATAATGTTACTCGCGTCTTTAGGAACAACGCGGTCATACTCAGGGAAACGCCCATCAATGAGCTTTGAGGTATATATAGAATCATTAACTTGAATACGTACATGATTTTTCCCGAGCTCAATACTTAGGTCCCCTTCTCCAGACAATAGTCTTTGGAGTTCGAGCACGCCCTTTCTTGGAATTATAACTTGCTTGTCTAGTGATTCTGGCGTTTCTGTGTTTGTCTCACAGAAAGCAAGGCGATGCCCGTCTGTTGCAACAGCTTTTATTTTGCCATCCTTGTTCTCAAGTAAAAGCCCATTAAGATAGTAACGAACATCTTGTTGGGCCATTGAAAAATGGGTTTTTTGAATTAACATTAATAGCTCTTTTTGGGGTAAGCTTATCTTTTGTTCGCCTTGAATGTCCTCTATTAACGGAAAATCTGCTGCGGGTAACGAAGCTAAACTAAATCTACTTCTTCCGGACTGCACAGAAGCCTTGCCGTCCGATTCAGAGATAACAATGCTTGCATCTTCTTGTAAAGCCCGACAAATATCCAGTAACTTTCTGCCAGGAAGAGTAATTTCGCCTTCTGCCTCAATATTTACCGATATTTGTGTCATTAGCTCAACTTCTAGATCAGTTGCTGTCAAGCATAACTCGTTATTTTTAGCTTGTAACAAGATATTGGCTAAAATTGGCATTGTTTGCTTCCTTTCTACGACCCCAATTATTGCCTGTAAAGGCGTAAGAAGTATTTCACGTTTTATTTCTAACTTCATTTTATTTACCTGTTAATAAATATTGGAATTATATATATTATTACTATTATTAGTACCGACCAGTCTTGTGGATAAGTTTTTTTTCTATAAATATATCAATAACTTAGTTAACTTTTTCTTACGTGAAAACATGGTATTGTATATACAGTAAATTGTGTGTTTATTGTGGATAATATTGCCAGAAAAGAGTTGTAAATTTTTATTCACCGTTTATCCACATTATCCTGTTAACGTTCTTATTAGATTTAAGTAGTCCTCATTAATTCTATTCTCAGTTTCTCTTAAAGATTTTATGCGGCGACAACCATGTAAAACTGTTGTGTGATCTCTGCCGCCAAAGGCGTCTCCAATTTCAGGAAGACTATGATTTGTAAGCTCTTTTGAGAGCGCCATGGCGAGTTGCCTTGGTCTAGCAACAGAGCGGCTTCTTCGTTTTGAGAGCAAGTCAGCAACCCTTAGTTTAAAATATTCTGCCACTGTTTTTTGAATATTTTCGATTGAAACTAAGCGCTCCTGAAGAGACAATAGGTCGCGCAGCGCCTCTTTTGCAAACTCTAAATTAATCTTTTCGCCTGTAAATTGTGCGGTAGCAATTACGCGACGGAGGGCCCCTTCTAACTCTCTGACATTAGATCTGATTCTTTTTGCAATAAAAAAAGCAACCTCATCAGGAAGATCTATTAGCAATTACACGACGGAGGGCCCCTTCTAATTCTCTGACATTAGACCTGATTCTTTTTGCAATAAAAAAAGCAACCTCATCAGGAAGATCTATACCTTCTGCGACGGATTTGGTCATTAATATTGCCACTGAAGTTTCTAGCTCTGGAGGCTCGATTGCAACCGTTAAACCCCAACCAAACCTTGATTTAAGCCTTTCTTCTAGTCCATTAACTTCTTTGGGGTATCGGTCACAAGTTAAAACAATTTGTTTTTGTCCTTCTAATAACGCATTAAATGTGTGAAAAAACTCTTCTTGAGATCGTTCTTTTCCGGCAAAAAACTGAATGTCATCAATAAGCAGGGCATCCAAAGAGCGGTATGCCCGTTTAAACTCAGAAATAGTGTTATGTTGCAAACCTTTTACCATATCACCAACAAATCTTTCAGAATGTACATAACTTACTCTGGCGCTTAGGTTTTCTTGGAGCATTTTGTTGCCGATGGCTTGCATTATATGGGTTTTTCCCAAACCTACTCCACCGTATATAAAAAGAGGGTTGTATGACTTTCCTGGGTTTTTAGCAATCTGGGTCGCAGCGGCTTTCGCAAGCTGGTTGCTTTTTCCTTCAACAAAGTTTTCAAAGCTAAAAACTGGGTTAAGACGATTATCTAAAGGAGGAGGAAAGTTAGGAGCTGTAACTTTGTTTAGTTTCGGTTGTTCGCCTCCAATCGAACCAACCTCTATAATTACTTTTACTTCCTTTTTTGCTGTTTGTGCAAGCTCTATTATTTTTTTTATATAGTGTTGGTTTAACCAGTCTACAACAAAATGATTGGGGGCCAGTATTCGAAGGGTGCTCGCATTTTCAGTTGCTTGTAGGGGCTTTATCCAGATATTGAATTGTTGTTCAGATAACTCTGTTTCTAATTCACTTAAACAGTGGCTCCATGTTTTTGATTGTGTGTGCAACTATTTTTCCGTCTTTATTTTTAACCGAGGATCGTACAGTTTATAACGTAAGCATTATGTTATCCACAGACCAAACAAAACTTTTAAAAATTTCATCTATTGACACAAATTAATACCACGAGTAACCTTGCTCGGTTTCTTGGTAATGTCATACAAAACCTTGAATAAACAGTTAGGTAGAAGCAGATGAAGCGTACATTTCAACCCAGCAACTTAAAGAGAGCCCGCACTCATGGTTTTCGAGCGCGCCAGTCAACTAAAGCAGGCAGGCGTGTTTTAAAACGACGCCGTGCAAAAGGGCGCGCAATATTAGCCCATTAGTATTCAAAAGCTTGTCGCTTTAAATAAAAAATAACAATGTTGCGCCACCAGCCGTAAACCATTAATACGAAAAAAGTTTATGTCAAAAAGGACAATATGTAGTCACAAAAAATCAAAACAAACAAACGATGTTTACTTCTCGGTTTTATATAGCCCTAACAAAGTTAATTTATCAAGGTTGACATTGGCTATTTCTAAAAAGCGCTGCCCGCTTGCTTCAAAGCGTAATAGAATTAAAAGAATTGTGAGAGAATCTTTTCGTCATAATCAAAACAAGCTGATAGGCTTGGACGTGATTGTAATAAATAAAGTAAAAACAAAAACAGCAACAAATAACAAACTAGCTTCTAGCCTTGAGCAACACTGGCATAAAATAATGATAAATAAAGAAAAAGACGAAGAACGTAGTGAATAATCAGCGCTTACTTGCATGGTCATTTTTCGGGCTAGTAGTTTGGTTTACATATCAAGCATGGGTAACTGATTTTACAACTGAAGTGAAAATTACGTCTTCAACACCAAATTTTGAAGAACCCTTTTCTGATATGCCTAGTACAAATCTGCCTGAATTTACGGTGAGAGAAGACATTAAACCTGAGGCATTAATTCCAAATCTTGTTGCGCCAAGTTCTGAAGAAAATGGAAGTATCATTTCAGTTGTAACAGATGTTTTTGAGCTGAAAATAAACACTGTCGGCGGAACAATAGAGAGTGCAAAATTACGGAATTACCCTATAACAAAAGATCAACCTGATAATCTTATTGAAATGCTTAGTACAGCAAAACAAAATATTGGTTTTATTCAAACGGGTCTCAGAGCGACAGAAAAAAATGATGAAGCAAATCATCTAACAACATTTTTCGCTGAGTCAACCTACTATGAAATGTTTGACAAAAAAGATCTTGTTTTGACGATTATTTGGACAAATGAAAAAGGAATAAGAGTTGAAAAGACATATCGTTTTAAAACGGGAAGCTACAATATTGAAATAGAACAAAGAATTTTGAATAACTCAACTAGCGAGTGGATTGGAGCGGCATATGCTCAGATCTTACGAAGAGAAAATAAAGTATCTAGGGGAATGTTTAATGTTGATAGTTACTCTTTCGATGGACCAATGATTTATGATGGAGAAAAGTCACAAAAACTTGATAAAGATGACATTCTTGAAAACGGGTCTTATAAATATAGCTCTCAGAATGGTTGGGTTACAACCATTCAACATCACTTTTTAAACGCTATCATTCCGCCACCCAATTTAGACCAAAATTATAATGTTGCTTATAAAGGAGACAGGTTCTCTTTAAGCACAATTGGAAATGCTGAGCTTGTTCAACCGGGGACAGAAAAAACATTTAAAACTTTTGTATATATTGGCCCAAAGCTACAAAATCAACTTGAGAAAATCGATTCTTCCCTCAAATTAACGGTTGACTATGGATGGCTTACTATCTTGTCCCAGCCTTTATTTTGGGTTCTTAATAAATCAAATATATTCTTAAATAATTGGGGCTTATCTATTATTTTCGTAACCATTCTAATTAAGTTGCTATTTTATAAATTAACAAACTCAGCTGGACGCTCAATGGCAAGAATGCGTGAAGTTGCACCTAGAATGAAGGCAATACAAGAAAGATATAAAGATGACCGAGCAGCCTTAGGCAAAGCAATGACAGAGCTCTATAAAAGGGAAAAAGTTAATCCAGCAGCCGGGTGTTTGCCACTGCTCATACAAATGCCCTTTTTTCTCGCTTTTTATTGGGTTTTGCTTGAAAGCGTCGAAATGAGGCAGGCTCCTTTTGCCTTGTGGATTACTGATCTTTCTTCTAGGGATCCTTATTTTATTTTACCAGCTCTTAATGGAGCGGCTATGCTCTTTCAACAAAAACTTAATCCACAGCCAGCTGATGAAATTCAAGCTAAAGTGATGCAAATTATGCCCATTATGTTTACATTCATGTTCGCATTTTTCCCTTCTGGTTTGGTGCTTTACTGGCTTACAAATACAATACTGTCCTTTTCACAACAGTGGCATATCAACAAAGCTGTTGCTTCTGAGGGCCAAAAGAACATCCCTAAAAATAAGAACAAAAAACCGCGCTAGTAATAAAAAATTAATAATATATAAATAGGCTGTAAGGGCCGATGAGTAACAAGTTATCATATTTAAATGACACCATAGTTGCTGCTGCAACGCCGCAAGGACAAAGTGGTGTTTCTGTCATACGTATATCAGGCAAAGATACAGAAAATATCGGTAAAATTATTCTGCGTTCCTTGCCTAAACCTCGTAGCGTAAAACTTAAAAAATTTTATTCATTAAAGGGCGAAATTTTAGACTGGGGCATCGCTGTTTATTTTCCTGGCCCCAAATCTTTTACTGGGGAGTCAGTTTTGGAGTTACATTGCCATGGTTCTCCTGTAGTAACTTCATCAATAATAAATGAAATTGTCACTTGCGGAGCGCGCTTTGCTGGCCCAGGCGAATTTTCAAAACGAGCATTTATCAATGAAAAACTTGATCTTGTTCAAGCTGAAGCTGTGTCAGATTTAATTTCAAGTCAGACAGAAAAATCAGCAAAAGCAGCAATCCGTTCAATGACAGGGGAGTTTTCAAAAGTAGTTGAACTACAAAAAGAAAAACTAACCTTATTGCGAGTACATATAGAGGCAGCTATTGATTTTCCAGATGAAGAAATTGACTTCTTATCAGACAAAGAACTCATTGCGCGAATACAAGCTTGTGATGACTCTTTTTCTAACGTAATTAAAGTAACAAGTATGGGCAGGCTGCTCAGAGACGGATATAAAATTGTAATTGCAGGGAAACCAAATGCGGGAAAGTCTAGCCTTTTTAATTTGCTTGTTGGTAGTAATTCAGCAATTGTTACTGATATAGCTGGAACAACGCGAGATGTTTTGCGAGAAACCATCAACATAGACGGCATTGCTGTTGAATTAAGAGATACAGCCGGCTTTCAGCAAAATGTTGGCGTTGTAGAAAAAGAGGGAATTCGACGCGCACGAAAAACACTATTAGAAGCAGATATTGTTTTATGGGTTAACGATATTGCAGAAGAGAAAGAAAATTTTCCTAACGAGATCAGCTCTTTGAAAGATGTCAAAGCTGTTTTAATTCACAATAAAATTGATTTAATTGCTGACGCACAAAAATTAAATAAGAAAGCACGTAATACAGTTTATCTTTCTGCCAAGACCGGAAAAGGCTTAGATATTCTCCTCAAAACAATTAAATCAATTGCAGGCCATGAGGAAACCGAGCAAGGCACTTACACTGCAAGACAACGTCATATAGAAGCGTTGCGCCGTTCTTTCGATCATTTTAAGTTAGGAAAAAAGGCATTTTATGACAAAAAGGATGGAGCCATTGTTGCAGAAGAGCTTCGTCTATCACATGATGCTTTGTGTGAAATAACGGGAGAAGTCACAAACGAAGAAATATTGGGAAGAATTTTTTCAGAATTTTGTATTGGCAAATGAAATTTTTCTAATTGTATTAGAGATGACTATAAACAATGTTAGTAAATAAAAAATTTGATGTAATTGTTATCGGAGGAGGGCATGCTGGAACAGAAGCTTCCCTTGTGGCCGCTCGTTCTGGAGCAAAGACCCTTTTAGTCACTCAGGATCAATCTACAATAGGAGAGATGAGTTGTAATCCAGCAATTGGAGGCATTGGTAAAAGTCATTTGACAAAAGAAATAGACGCATTAGGAGGTGCAATGGCGCTTGCTGCCGATCGCGCTGGCATCCAGTTTAGAATATTAAATGCAAGTAAAGGGCCTGCAGTTAGAGCTACCAGAGCCCAAGCCGACAGACAACTTTATAAACAAGCTATACAAAGCATTATACAAAAACAACCAAATCTTTTTGTCGTATCAGGATCTGTAGAAGACCTGATTATCAAGAACTATCAAGCCAATGGTGTTGTTACCGATGCCCTCGAAAAATATTATGCACCATGTGTTGTTTTAACTGTGGGAACTTTTTTAGGAGGACGCATTCTTATTGGAAACGAAGAAAGCAGCGGCGGCCGGATTGGGAGCAGCGCTTCGATTAAATTAGCTCAACGTCTCAGAGAGCTACCATTTTGTGTTTCTAGATTGAAAACAGGCACTCCACCAAGACTTTTGAAAAAGAGCCTAAATTTCGATGTAATGGAAAAACAACCTGGAGACGTCCCAACGCCAGTGTTTTCTTTTTTGAGTGAACGCAAGGATCACCCTCAACAAATAAATTGCCATATTACGAGAACAAATTGCAAAACCCACGATATCATCCGATCTCATATACATGAGTCACCAATGTATTCAGGCGTCATTGAGGCAGTGGGACCAAGATATTGTCCGTCAATCGAAGATAAAGTAATGCGCTTTTCTAGCAGAAACTCTCATCAAATTTTTGTGGAACCCGAAGGATTAAATCACAAAACAGTGTATCCAAATGGCATTTCAACAAGTTTGCCATTTCACAGACAGATTGAATTTGTGCGTTCTATCCGTGGTTTTGAAAAGGCAGAAATCACGCAACCAGGATATGCCATTGAATATGATTATTTTGACCCTAGAGACTTGAAGCCTACCTTAGAAACGAAATACATATCAGGCTTATATTTTGCGGGCCAAATAAATGGTACCACTGGGTATGAAGAAGCCGCCGCACAAGGCCTACTGGCAGGTTTAAATGCACAAAGAAGGGCAAAGGGGGCAGATGATTGGTTTCCGCTTAGACACGAGGCATATATTGGTGTTTTGGTAGATGACTTAATAACAAGAGGTGTTAGCGAACCCTATAGAATGTTTACTAGTCGAGCTGAATATCGTTTACTACTACGCGAAGATAATGCTGATCAACGCCTTACACCTATCGGTTACGATCTTGGCATAGTTAGCAAAAAACACTGGCAAATTTTTCAGGAAAAACAAGAAGCTCTAAATAATGAGTCACAAAGGCTCAAACACATAAAAATCAAAAAAAATTCTTTGACACAATCTGACAAAAAAATTCTTGGTTTTAAGTTAAATGATAATTGTAGGGCTTCAGACTTGCTTTGTAGGCCAGAGCTTAAATATGTAGACATAATTTCTTTATCCTCAGTTGGGCAAGGAAATTATTCAAAAAAACTAACATTACAACAAATAGAAAAAATCGAACTAGAGTTAGAAGCTAATGCGAAATATAAGGGCTATATTGATCGACAGCAAAAAGAAATAAAAAAACAGTCTAAACATGAAAAATTAAAACTACCGACCGATATAAATTATTTTGAAGTTTGCGGGCTATCTAATGAAGCTTCCCAAAAATTATCTAGTATTCTGCCGGCAACATTAGGACAGGCATCTCGCCTTGAAGGGGTAACCCCTTCAGCGATATCCTTGCTACTGATTCATCTTAAAAAAAGACAGATGCAAAAATCCGCATGAAGTTTCTACACTAAAATAAATGAAAGGCATATACCCTAGAACAACAACTCTAAAACACGGCATTACTGCAATTGATACAGAGTATGTTCGCCCTTTATTAGATGCAAGCCATCTCCTGATAGAAAATGGGAAGGCTGCTTTTATTGATGTGGGAACAAATCATACTGTCCCACTATTGATGGCAACACTAGAAAATCATGATATTCATCCTGCTGACGTTGATTTTCTGTTTTTAACGCACGTCCATCTGGATCATGCTGGTGGGGCCGGCCTCATGATGCAAGAGCTCCCCAACGCTAAAGCCGTTATTCATCCTCGAGGGGCGCCGCATATGGTAGATCCTACAAAACTCATAAAAGGAACACAGTCAGTTTATGGGGCTGAAAAATTTGCAGAACTATATGGAAAAATTATTCCAATACCAGAAGATAAAATTATTATAGTAGATGACCAAAGCGAAATTAATTTTGCTGGACGAATATTACAAATATTTTTCACAGAGGGACATGCGAGACATCACTATTGTCTTTATGATTCTGTTTCAAATGGCGTTTTTACAGGAGATAGTTTTGGTGTTTCTTATCGGGAGCTAGATACTTCCGCGGGGGAATTTATTTTTCCAACGACGACCCCTGTCCAGTTTGACCCTTATGAGGCTCATAAGGCAATTGATACTATTATGAGCTTTAGTCCAAACAAGCTTTATCTAACACATTACAGCCAAGTAACTAATTTACCGCGATTGGCTGATGACATGCATACGCGTATTGATGATTTTGTTGATATTATTCTTGCTTGTTCAAATCATAAGGATCGTACAAAGAAAATTCACACAAAGATGCAAAAATATTTTTTAACAGAATTGAAAGATCATGGTTGCAAGTTGAATAGCGAAGTATTATATGATCTGCTGCAACCAGACGTAGTATTGAATACAATGGGACTGGAGTTCTGGTTAGATCATGAAAAGGGAAAGAACGCTTATGGATAAATTCTGCGCTTACAGGATTGATAAAAACGGAGATCAAATATTTGCTGACTTTTGCAATTTGAATATTGACGATTTAACTGAAGGTGACGTGGTAATAAAAGTCATGTACTCAACCATCAATTATAAAGATGCTTTAGCAGCAACAGGCAAAGGTAAAATACTGAAAAAATATCCATTGGTTGGGGGTATTGATTTGTCTGGAACCGTTGTTTCATCATCTTCTGATTTAGTTAAAGAAGGATCTTTTGTTGCTGTCAATAGTTGCGGTCTTAGTGAAACGCGTGATGGAGGTTATGCGGAATATGCTAGAATACCTGCAGAAGCAGTTATTCAGCTTCCTCAAGGAATAAGCCCATTAGAAGCTATGCAAATAGGAACTGCTGGCTATGCAGCTGCTTTAGCAATTTATCGCATGGAGCAAAATGGTCAAAACCCAAAAAATGGCCCAATTATTGTTACGGGCGCTACAGGAGGAGTTGGTAGTATCGCCATTGATATGTTGAGTAATCTTGGATATGAAGTGGTTGCTCTTACCAGCAAAACAGAACAAAAATCGTATCTAATGGATATAGGAGCCAGAAGAGTTATTTCTCATCAAGAAATTGAATATGGAAATAGACCGCTTGAAAAATCTCAATGGGCCGGAGCAATAGACAATTTAGGTGGCGATACTCTAGCCTGGTTAACCAGAACAATGAATTATGACGGCAATATAGCAAGCATTGGTTTGGCCAGCCACTTCAGTTTAAATACAACTGTTATGCCATTTATATTACGCGGTAATAATTTGTTGGGAATAAATGCTGTTGATACTTCGCTACTTCTAAAAAAAGAAATATGGAATAGAATAGGCGCCCACATGAAGCCTCAACATTTGGATAAGATTGCAACGAAGAGTATAGATTTTAAAGAATTACCATCAGCATTTGATGCCTTTATGAATGGCCAAGTGGTCGGCAGAACAGTTGTTGAAATTAATCCTAATGTATAGAAATTGAGTATATGCTATGCAGAAAGTGATAATAGCTTTAGGTTTACTAATTATCATTGCGGGGATTTTTTGGTCAGAACTTAGTAAGCTCCCAATAGGCCGTTTACCTGGCGATATATATATAAGCAAAGAAAATTTTAAATTATATTTTCCAATAACAACCATGATTATTGTTAGTATAGTGTGTTCACTATTGGTCTGGTTGTTTAGAAAGTAGCAAGGTCAGAGAAAAGTCGTAATGTCACCAGGAAAATTATTTTGGAAAGCCTTAGAAAAAGAGCGTCCGTTACAGATCGTTGGAACTGTTAATGCATTAACAGCCCTAATAGCTAAAAAATATGGATTTAGGGCGCTTTATATTTCAGGTGCAGGTGTCGCAAATACGTCCTACGGTCTTCCTGATCTAGCAATGACTACTCTTCAAGATGTTTGTGAAGATGTTCGTCGCATTACCTCTGCGTCTGATCTTCCAGTCTTAGTGGATGTTGATACAGGCTGGGGCGATGTTTTTATGATTGGAAGAACAATCAAAGAAATGATTAATGCCGGGGCTGCGGCATGTCATCTAGAAGACCAAGTGGATACAAAACGCTGCGGACATCGTTCAGGAAAGGTTTTAGTTACCGCAAATGAAATGACTAATCGTATTAAGGCCGCTACTGATGGCCGAACGAAAAGCTCTTTTATCATTATGGCGCGGACAGATGCTCATGCAGTTGAAGGGCTGCAAGCTGCCATTGAAAGAAGCCAAAGATACGTAGAGGCAGGTGCAGATATGATTTTTGCAGAAGCTTTGACTTCTTTAGAGGAATACAAAAAGTTTACAGATACTATCAGTGTTCCTGTTCTAGCAAATATAACCGAGTTTGGTAAAACCCCTATGTTTTCGATTGAAGAACTCAACAAAGTTGGCATAAGAATGGCGTTATATCCATTGTCTGCTAATAGAGTAATGGCTGCCGCCGCAGAAAAAGCTTATTCGACATTGAGAACAGAGGGAACACAAAAATCGATATTAAATGATATGCAAACAAGAGATGAGCTCTACGATCTTATTGGTTATCATAAATACGAAAAGAAATTAGATATGCTGTTCTCAGAGAATAAAAATAAAGCTGAAAAAAAGAAAGGTAAGTGACTTTTTAATAATGATACACAACAAACAAACAGGAGGATTAGCAGGAATATCTGCCGGAGAAACCGAGATATGTACGGTTGGAAAAGAAGGTGTAGGATTAACGTATCGAGGCTATGATATCTATGATCTCGCAGATAATGCTACTTTTGAAGAGGTTGCATTTTTATTGTTATATGGAAAATTGCCTCTTAAATCTGAATTATCTTCATATATTGAGCGCTTGAAATCTTTACGTGATATTCCAGAAAAATTAAAACTACTTCTAGAAAAATTACCAAGCAATTCACACCCAATGGATGTTCTGAGGACCGGCATTTCGTTTCTAGGTAATTTAGAGCCAGAGGGAAGTTTTACGAATCAGCATAAAGCAGCAGATCGGTTGTTAGCTATTTTGCCTTCAATACTTCTTTATTGGCATCGATATCATAAAGACGATATACGCATTGATGTTAACACCGATGACAATACTGTGGCCGGACATTTTCTCCATTTGTTGCATGATAAAACCCCATCCAATATACATAGAAAAATACTTACCACCACATTAATACTTTATGCTGAGCATGAATTTAATGCATCGACATTTGCCGCAAGAGTTATTACTGCAACACTTTCAGATATGCATTCAGCCGTAACAGGTGCGATCGGAGCGCTTCGCGGCTCGTTGCACGGAGGGGCAAATGAAGCAGCAATGGATCTTATCAAAAAGTTTAGTACGCCTGATGAGGCAGAAGCAGGCATATTAAAAATGCTTGAGAACAAAGAAAAAATTATGGGCTTTGGACATCGGGTATATACTACTTCTGACCCTCGCAATGCCGTGAATAAAAAAATGTCCAAAATTCTTGCTGATGAGAAAGGAGATAGCAGGCTATACAATATTTCAGAGGCGATTGAGAATGTTATGTGGAATGAAAAAAAATTATTTGCAAATGCAGATTTTTTTGCTGCAACTGTTTACCATTTTTTAGGCATACCAACATACTTATTTACACCAATTTTTGTTTGTTCAAGAATTACCGGATGGGCTGCACACATTATGGAACAAAGGGCTAATAATAAACTTATTAGGCCGGCGGCCGATTATATTGGCCCAAGGTTACGCCCATTTATTCCTATTGACGAACGGTAGTTATATGTCGATGCAATTGAGATGCAGCACGGCAAATTATCACTTAATTATTAAGCATAATGACTAAATTAAATATTCGATCAACTGTTACCAGTGAAGCTGATAGTGTTTTGGATTTAATTACCGACTATGTTTGTTCAAATCCTAAGTTTTCAGATTTAGCATATGAAACGGCACACTATTGTTTATTAGACAGTATCGCCTGCGGGCTTCAAGCTCTGGACTATCCTGCGTGCACAAAAGTATTAGGCCCGATTGTTCCTGGAGCTACTCTTTCTGGAGGCGCACGAATTCCTGGAACATCACTTGAACTCGAGCCAGTCATGGCTGCTTTTAATATTGGCACGATGATTCGCTGGCTTGATTTTAATGATACTTGGCTCGCAGCAGAGTGGGGCCACCCATCAGATAATCTCGGTGGAATATTTGCTGTTGCTGATTACCTCAGCCGTAGCGCTAGAACACAGGGCAATAAACCCTTGTTGGTCCATGATGTTGTGACAACAATGATAAAAGCACACGAAATTCAAGGCATTTTATCTATAGACAATAGTTTTAATCGAGTTGGCTTGGATCATGTTTTGCTAGTAAGGATTGCAACAACAGCGGTAATAACCAAAATGATGGGAGGGACTCGAGAACAGATAATCAATGCTATTTCAAATGCATGGGTAGATGGAGGTGCGCTTCGAAATTATCGTCATGAGCCTAACACAGGCTCCCGTAAAAGTTGGGCCGCAGGAGATGCAACCAGCAGAGGTGTTCGATTAGCACTAATGGCCATGACAGGAGAAATGGGATATCCCCTTGTTTTATCAGCAAAAAATTGGGGATTTTATGATGTTTTATATAGAAGCAAGGCTTTTAAGGTAGAGCAGGAATTTGGCTGTTATGTAATGGAAAACATTCTTTTTAAAATTTCTTATCCAGCAGAATTTCATGCGCAGACCGCTATTGAAGCATCACTTCTTCTTCATGAGGAAATTAAAGACCGGCTTGATGACATAACAAGAATTATAATTGAAACACAGGAACCAGGAATACGAATTATTGACAAATCCGGTCCCTTATTAAATCCCGCAGATCGCGATCATTGCCTTCAATATATGGTTGCTATTCCATTGTTGTATGGGCGCTTAACTGCAAGTGATTATGAAGATGATATAGCAGATGATCCCATGATAGATGTTCTGAGAAAAAAAATGGAAGTTAGAGAGAATACAAATTTTACAAATGATTACTTCGATAAAAATAAACGCTACATAGGTAATGCCGTGCAAGTTTTTTTTAAAGATAAGACGTTCACAAAAAAAGTGCAGGTGGATGTCCCCATTGGACATCGTAAAAGAAGAGCAGAGGGCGCTCACTTATTAAAATCAAAATTTCAGATTAGCATTGAAAAACGACTAAAAGACAAACAAATTGATCAGCTTTTACTTCTTTATGATAACCCAAAAGAATTTTTAAAAATGGCATTTGATGATTTTATAGCGTTATTGGTGGTTTAAAATAACTATTAAATCCTAAACTAGAGGCTCAATATAATTATCAAGATTCTTTTTATAAAAACTCATATAGTACTTCTTCTACAATTAAAAATGGTTTACTTGGGGTGAAAAACAAAGCACTGGTTAATGCCATTGCTTCAGGCGCAATTTCTATTGGCGAAAGCATTTCTTTAGAGCAAACAAGAAAGCTGGCTCTATTGGTAAAAGAGTTAATTCACTGGAATCGCCAAATTAATTTAACTTCTATCCGAAATATTGATGGAATAGTTGATCTGCATATTTTAGATAGTATGGTGATAAGAAGTTTTTTAAATGGGAGTAGGATATTAGATGTTGGTACTGGCGCCGGTTTTCCTGGTTTGCCTCTTGCAATTATAGAGCCAGATATTTATTTTGAACTTATTGACAGCAACGGCAAAAAAATTGGTTTTGTTAATCATATAATAAACGAATTAGATTTAAAGAATGCAGTAGGAGTAAAATCACGTTCTGAGAATTATATTCCGGCTGAAGGTTTCGATACGCTAATTGCAAGAGCACTTTCTAATATTTGCAATTTTATAAGTATTGCAGGACATTTAGTAAAATCTGATGGGGTGATGTTAGCATTAAAAGGAAAAAGGCCAAATAAAGAATTGGAACAAATACCTACCGACTGGAAACATAGGGTGATTGAATTACGCGTTCCATACTTAAAAACAGGATCACGTCATCTAATAGAATTAAAACAAAGAGTATACTAATAAAATGACACGAGTAATTGCGGTTGCAAACCAGAAGGGAGGAGTAGGAAAGACTACCACATGTGTTAATCTGGCTGCTTCTTTAGAAGCAACAAAACGTCGCGTTCTTGTTGTTGATATGGATCCTCAAGCTAACGCAACCATGGGTTGCGGTATTGAGAAAACTCAAACTGAACATACTATTTGCGATGTATTGTTAGATGAAAAAAATGTTGAAGATGTGCTTGTTACGGCTCCAGAAGGAGGCTTTGCTTTGTTGCCCAGTAACGAGGATCTTACACTAGCTGAGGTCCGCCTCCTTCAGGAAATAGGTCGTGAAATGCGCTTAAGACAAGCATTGGCATCCATTAAAAATACCTATGATTTTGTTCTTATTGATTGTCCGCCATCAATTAACATGCTGACTGTAAATGCACTTACTGCTTCTGATGGCGTACTTATTCCGATGCAATGTGAATATTATGCGCTTGAAGGCTTAAGTTCTTTAGTTAATACAATTGAACAGGTAAAAAAAACTGTTAATAGTGAGTTAGAAATTTATGGTTTACTTCGAACAATGGTAGATCCAAGAATAAATTTATCTAATGAGGTTTCACAACAATTAATAGATCATTTTGGCAAGAAAGTATTTCGTACTGTGGTACCAAGGAATGTAACATTAGCTGAGGCCCCAAGCTTCGGGAAGCCCGTTATGTTTCATGATAGAAATTCGCGGGGAGCACTTGCATATATAGCTCTTGCCGGGGAAATCTTAAGAAGAGAAGACGAAAAAAAAGAAAATATTCATTAGAAAATATAATATCTATATATCAAGAAAAAAATGCAAATGATTGAGCGATAATACAAGTGAAAAAGAAAAAAAGGTTAGGTAGAGGTCTTGATGCTTTGCTCAGCAAATCAGCATCGGAATTATTTGATCCTATTACTTTAGATAGCAAAGATTCAGACAGCTTAAAAAATATTCCAGTAGATTTATTACAGCGAGGAAAATACCAACCCAGAGTTGATATACGACAGGACACACTACAACAACTAGCTGAATCAATACGATCTCAGGGAGTAATTCAGCCAATAGTAGTTAGACCCATAAAAAATTCTAGCGACTCAAATACAAGATATGAAATTATTGCCGGAGAGAGGCGTTGGAGAGCATCCCAAATGGCAGGCAAACACGAAGTCCCTGCAATTATTCGCGACATTGAGAATGTTGATGCGATAGCAATAGCACTGATTGAAAATATTCAAAGAGAAAATCTTAATCCACTTGAGGAAGCGAAAGCCTTGAGCAGATTAATTGCTGAATTTGATATTACCCATAAACAAGCAGCAGATGTAGTTGGTAGGTCTCGCGTGGCTGTTAGTAATTTACTTCGATTGTTAGATTTGTCTGATGAAGTTAAACCGATGGTTGAAGCTAGACAACTTGAAATGGGCCACGCAAGAGCCCTGTTGTCTCTAGAAAACCCTTCTCAGCAACTTTCTGTAGCTCGCGATATTATTAAACGAGGCTTGTCAGTAAGAGCAACTGAAAAATTAATTCGTGGACTACTAAATCATAAACTAAAACTACCAGACACAAAAATTCAAAGAGATAGCAATATTAAACACCTTGAAAAGGATATTTCAGATAAACTTGGCGCCAAAACATTAATAATCCATACTGCCAAAGGTTCTGGCAAACTGGTTATAAAATATAACACTCTTGATGAATTAGACGGTATCCTCAAACATATAAAATAGTTAGCAATGATTTTTTAGAAATCAAGAAATTAATGAAAACATTCACTATTAGAAAACTCGAGCCATCTGATTATGAAGGCTGGGCTATTCTTTTTTCTGGCTATGCAGAATATTATAAATTTAATATTGAAGATGCCAACATTAAACAAACATGGAAGTGGATAAATGATTTTGACCACCCCTTGGAATGTTTAGCCGCTTTTGAAGATCATCAAATAATCGGATTTGGTCACTTTCGAGCAATGCCAAGTCCTTTGAGAGGAGAGAACATTGGATTTTTGGATGATATTTTTGTTGATCCTGAATATAGAGGGAATAATCTTGGAGATATGCTTTTAAGTGCCATTCAAAAGGAAGCGAAAGAGAGAGGTTGGAAAATAATACGCTGGATAACAAAAGATAATAATTATAGAGCAAGATCGCTTTACGATAAGTATTCAAAGAAAACTGATTGGAATGTGTATGAAATGCAAATCTGAATATTGCCATGTATCATGCCGCCCACTATAATGCGCGGGCAATGAGGTAGGCATATATTATAATTATAATATTGCTGTATATTGGGCTCCGCTTAGACAGTGTTTTTATATCAGAGGTCTAGAAATTTAATGACAACTCAGACAGCAGAAAGCTCTGCTAACTACTCCGATCGGTTAGTTTCGATTGTTCTTATTGCGCAACTTATTTTGACTTTTTTGGTTACTATCATTTTCTGGGTTTTTAGCGGAAATGTTTCGGGATATTCGGCATTGTTAGGTGGTATCAGCGCTGTAGTGCCTAATTCATTTCTTGCCTTTAGATTAAGTTTATATGGAAGCGATAAAAACACACTACTTAAGGCTGCCTTTTTTGGCGAAGTAGGAAAATTTTTTTTAACGCTTATTATGTTAAGTCTAATTTTTTTATTTGTGCACCCGTTATATCCTGGCGCTTTTTTTGTTGGATTTATCGGAGGGCTATTAGCCGTCCTATCAGGCATTGTTTCACCATATATTTTGAAAAATGAAGGAGTTAATTGCTAGTGGCAACAGGCAACACTACCAGAACTTCAGGTGAATATATTCAGCACCATCTACAAAATCTGCAGGTATGTCGGACAGATAATGGTGAGTGGTTGTGGAATCACTGTGCAGGAAATCCAGTTGCTATTAATGTTGATTCAATGTTTTGGTCCTTATTTTTGGGAACTGTATTTATATTTCTTTTTAGGTTTTCAGCAAAAAAAGTTTCTATTGCAGAACCAAGTAAGTTTCAAGCTGGTGTTGAAATAATTATCAATTTTATTGATAGCAGTGTTAAAGATACCTTTCATGGAAAGAGTAAATTAATTCCTCCATTAGCTTTAACTATTTTCGTTTGGGTTTTTTTAATGAACTTAATGGATCTTATACCAGTAGATTGGTTGCCTCTGCTGAGTGAAAATTATCTACATATCCCATACATGAAGGTCGTTCCCACGACAGACGTGAATATTACGTTTGGCATGTCGATAGCTGTTTTTTTACTTATAGTTTTCTATTCTGTTAAGAATAAAGGAATCGGAGGCTTCATTGGTGAACTAACTCTGCACCCAATCGCTCCTTCTTTCAAGGGTCCAGGCCTAATAGCGGCACCGTTTATAATTATATTTAACTTTATTCTTGAATCTGTTTCATTGTTAGCCAAACCTTTATCATTGTCACTACGATTATTTGGTAATATGTTTGCCGGCGAACTTATATTTATTTTAATTGCTTTACTAGGATTGTGGCAGCTTCCTTTGCACTTTGGCTGGGCTGTTTTCCATGTCCTCATTGTCACCTTACAAGCTTTTATTTTTATGATGTTAACAATTGTCTACCTTGCGTTAGCATCTGAAAAACACTAACACAAATATGTAAATTTAACTCTAACCTTACACGGAGAAACTGATGGAAACTGTAATTGGATATACCGCGATAGCCGTAGCAATTCTTATTGGCTTAGGTGCTTTAGGAGTGGGCATTGGAATGGGCCTTCTTGGGGGACGTTTTCTTGAAGGCGCTGCACGTCAACCAGAATTAGCGCCCATGTTACAAACGAAAATGTTTCTTGTTGTAGCATTACTTGACGCAGTGGCAATGATAGGAGTTGGCATCGCTTTATATTTTGCCTTCGCTAACCCGTTTATAGCTCAACTGCAGAATGCAACAGGTATGTAACTTGGGCATGAATTAATTTTATAGCTATTTAGGAGCTTCTTTGGATATTAATTTAACTCTTCTTGGTCAAACCATAGCAATGATTGTATTTGTTTGGTTTTGTATGAAATTTATTTGGCCTCCAATTATGCAAGCAATTGAAGAGCGCCAAACGCAAATAGCTGATGGTCTTGCAGCCGCAGAAAAAGGTAAACAAAATCTAGATAAGGCTAATGCACAATCCGAAGAAATATTAACCGATGCTCGAAAACAGGCAAACACGATACTTGAGCAGGCAAATCAACGAGCTAATAAAATTGTATCTGAAGGCAAATCTGATGGAGTAAAAGAACGAGAAAAAATGCTTAAGTCAGCAAAATCAGAGATTAAACAGCAAAGTAATCGTGCTCGCGCAGAACTTAGTGGTCAAGTTGTATCTATTGCTTTAGCAGGTGCTGAAAAAATTCTGCAACGGGAAATTAATGAGAAAGATCATGACGACATTCTTAGCAAGCTCGCTAAAAAACTTTAATGAAGAGCTTTTGATTTAAAATGATAGAAAATAAAACAATTGCGAGACCATATGCTCAAGCAGTTTTTGATCTTGCTGACGAAAACGGAACATTGGATCAATGGTCACGATTTTTGAATATAGCAAGTAATGTTCTGTCTGATGCTACCATTACCTTTTTTCTATCAAAACCAACTTTATCAAAAAAACAAAAGTTTGATCTATTAATTGATTTCTTCAATTCTATTGAAGATGAAAATGTAATTTTTGGGAACCAGGATCTATTTGGTTCTAATTTTTTAAAACTTCTTATAGAGTCTAATCGAATGACTGCTATAAATGAAATTTCAGAGCAGTTTGATGCGCTAAAACTCAAAGCAGAAAAAAAGGTCGAAGTCATCGTAACATCTGCTTCACCGTTAAGCAGCATTCAACAAGAATCAATCGCTCAGTCATTAAAAAAACGCCTTAACTGTAATGTGATTATGCAAACAGATATTGATAAAAGCCTAATTGGTGGCGTTGTTATACGTGCAGGAGATATTGTTATAGATGGATCATTACGAACAAGCCTTGAGCAACTAAACAACGTTATGACTATATAATTTAGAGAAGAGGATAAATCATGGGACTTAAAGCTTCTGAAATCAGCCGACTGATTAAAGAGCGTATTAAAAGCTTTGAAATAACATCCGAAGCAAGAGATGTAGGAACTGTAATAGGAGTTACTGATGGAATCGTAAGAATCCACGGCCTTGCTGATGCTAGATATGGTGAAATGCTTGAATTTCCAGAGAATGCTTTTGGCATGGCCCTTAATATCGAACAGGATTCCGTTGGCTCCGTAGTGTTGGGAGAATATAAACATATATCGGAAGGAGACACTGTAAAAACGACTGGACGTATTCTCGAAGTACCAATAGGAGAAGAACTTCTTGGGAGGGTTGTTAACGCACTTGGTCATCCCATTGATGGAAAGGGTTCAATTAATACAAAAAGAACCGCGCCAATTGAAAAGGTAGCTCCTGGCGTTATCGCACGAAAATCCGTAGATCAGCCTGTTCAAACCGGTCTAAAAGCCATTGATGCAATGGTTCCAATTGGCCGAGGACAAAGAGAACTAATAATTGGCGACCGCCAAACTGGTAAAACAGCTGTTGCTGTAGATACGATTATTAATCAAGTTGGCACCGGAATTAAGTGTATTTATGTTGCAATCGGCCAAAAAGCTTCATCTGTAGCCACTGTGGTTAGAAAGCTTGAAGAATCAGGAGCCATGGAGCATACAATTATAGTTTCAGCCACCGCTGCTGATTCGCCTGCTATGCAATATATTTCTCCCTATTCTGGAACTTCAATGGGTGAATATTTTCTTGATAATGGTCAAGATGCGTTAATAATTTTTGATGATCTTACTAAACAAGCATGGGCGTATCGTCAAGTATCTTTACTGCTTCGTCGTCCTCCAGGCAGAGAGGCATACCCAGGGGATGTGTTTTATTTGCATTCACGACTTCTCGAGAGAGCGTCACGAGTTAGTGAAGATTATGTACAGGATGTATCAGGCGGAAAAGTTAAGGGAAAAACAGGCTCTCTGACAGCCTTGCCCATAATAGAGACACAGGCCGGAGATGTTTCCGCATTTGTACCCACGAACGTTATTTCTATTACAGACGGACAAATATTTTTAGAAACGGATCTTTTCAATGCGGGCATTAGACCTGCTATAAATGCTGGATTATCAGTTTCACGCGTGGGAGGCGCTGCTCAAACACAAATTATTAAAAAACTTGGCGGCGGTATTCGGCTAGCGTTGGCACAATATCGTGAATTGGCGGCCTTTGCTCAGTTTGCTTCAGATCTTGATGAGGCAACTCGTAAACAGCTAGAACGTGGTCAGCGAGTAACTGAACTTATGAAACAAAAACAATATTCACCGCTATCTGTTGCAGAGATGGCCTTGTCTTTATACGCAGTGAATGAAGGTTACCTTGATGATGTTGATATTCTGAAAGTAGGTGCTTACGAAGAATCACTTCATGATTTCGCACGAACTAATTTTGCAACTCTTTTAGATGAGATAAATAAATCCGCTGAATATTCTGATGAAATTCAAGCTGAGCTTAAAAAAGTTTGTGATGATTTTTCTGAGAAAGGTGTTTATTAACAAGTTCTCTTTAAAACAATTTAATTATAGGTAGAAAAACAATTGGCTGGCGATAAAGAAATTCTCAATAAAATTAAGAGCGTAAAGAATATGCAGAAGATTACTAGCGCCATGGAAATGGTTGCTGCGAGTAAGATTCGTAAGGCTCAGGCACAGATGAGAGCGGCGCTGCCATATGCAGATAGTATAAGAAAAGTTATCGGCCATCTTGGCTCTGCAAATCCCGACTACAAGCATCCATTTTTGTTTGAAAGAAAAATAAAAAGAGTTGGGTACATCATAGTTGCTACAGATCGAGGATTGTGTGGTGGATTAAATATTAATCTATTTAAAAAAGTTATTTCCGAATTAGTTGGCTGGAAAGAAGAGAAAATTGAAGTAGATATGGTTCTTATTGGCGCAAAGGCAGTTCAGTTTTTTAAACGAATAGGAGGAAACGTGGTTGGAACATCAACCCATTTGGGCGATAGACCGCAAGTTAATGATTTGATTGGTGCAATCAAAATTATGCTTGATGCTTATAGCGAAGGAAAAATTGATCGTTTATTTCTTTCTCATAATAAGTTTATTAGCACTATGAACCAAAAGCCTGAAGTAATAACACTGCTGCCTTTAAGTACGATCGATCCTGATAAAGAACTGCAAGCCCATTGGGACTATATCTATGAGCCATCAGCAATAGATCTCTTAGAAGATGTTTTAATGAGATATATTGAATCCCAGGTATATAGAGGCGCAACTGAAAATTTTGCCTGTGAAATGGCAGCTAAGATGGTTGCAATGAAATCTGCAACTGAAAATGCAGGAGAAATTATTGAAAAATTACAGCTTGCCTACAATAAAGCAAGGCAGGCTTCCATTACACAAGAAATTTCGGAAATCGTGGGCGGGGCTGCCGCGGTATCAGGTTAAGATAGGTTATTGATAAAAAGAAACATTTGGCGTTTTTATTGAAGAGGAAAAAATATGAGTTCAGGAACAACCGTGCAAATCATCGGAGCAGTTGTAGACGTAGTGTTCCCAAGCGAAGCAATTCCTAAAGTTTATGATGCATTAATCATTAATGATGTCGATCTAACACTTGAGGTACAACAACAGTTAGGTGATGGCATTGTTCGAACAATTGCCATGGGACCAAGTGAGGGCTTAAAACGTGGAATGTCAGTTAGTAATACCGGGCAACCAATATCTGTTCCTGTTGGAGAGCAGACGCTTGGTCGAATTATGGATGTATTGGGATCTCCAATTGATAATAAAGGAGAAATTAAAACCAATGTTTCAATGCCTATACATCGTGATCCACCAAGCTTTGAGGATCAAGCTGCTTCTACAGAAGTGTTAGAAACAGGGATTAAGGTCATAGATCTCATTATGCCTATTTCAAAAGGAGGCAAGGTGGGACTATTTGGCGGTGCCGGAGTTGGTAAAACCGTAACTTTAATGGAGCTTATACGAAATATTGCAGCTGAACACTCAGGTTACTCGGTGTTTGCTGGGGTAGGCGAGCGGACTCGTGAAGGAAATGATTTTTATCATGAAATGACTGAATCGGGAGTCATTGATAAAGTTTCTTTAGTCTATGGCCAAATGAATGAACCACCAGGCAATCGACTAAGGGTTGCTCTAACTGGTTTAACCATGGCAGAAGCATTCAGGGATGAAGGTAGGGATGTGCTTATGTTCATTGATAATATATATCGTTACACGCTAGCCGGAACAGAAGTTTCTGCCCTTCTAGGAAGAATGCCATCTGCTGTTGGTTATCAGCCAACATTAGCAGAAGAAATGGGGATATTACAGGAACGAATTACTTCCACAAAAACAGGTTCAATAACCTCATTCCAGGCTGTTTATGTTCCCGCAGATGATTTAACAGACCCATCACCTGCAACAACATTTGCACACTTAGATGCAACACTCGTTTTGTCTCGCCAAATTGCGGAACTCGGCATCTACCCGGCGGTTGATCCTCTTGATTCTACCAGTAGGATTCTAGATCCAAACATTATCGGTCAAGATCATTATGATTGTGCCCGAAGCGTGCAAGCTGTATTACAAAGATATAAAGAATTACAAGATATTATTGCAATTTTAGGAATGGATGAGCTTTCAGAAGATGATAAATTGAGTGTTACACGAGCAAGAAAGATTATGCGCTTTCTTTCTCAACCTTTCTTCGTTGCCGAAACATTTACGGGTTCTGAAGGAAAATATGTAAAACTTACTGATACAATCAGAGGCTTTAATGGCATTGTTAACGGCGATTATGATGATCTCCCAGAACAAGCTTTTTATATGGTTGGATCTATAGAAGAAGCTGTAGATAAGGCTAAAACCATACAATAGGAACAAAGAGACTGTCGATGACAACAATTCGTGTTGATATTGTATCCGCAGAGGGTGAAATTCATTCTGGCGATGCCAAAATGGTATTTGCCCCAGCTAGTATGGGAGAACTTGGAATAGCGCCACGGCATGCCCCATTATTAACTTCTTTAAAGCCCGGGGAAGTGAGGATCCAAGACATTGATAATAAAGAACATTTTTTTTACATAACAGGAGGCATGCTTGAAGTTCAACCTCATCTTGTAACTGTTTTGGCTGATACGGCATTACGCGGCGAACAATTGGATGAGGCAGCCGCATTGGCTGCCAAACAGGATGCAGAAAAAGCGTTGGAGGGCATATCCGATGAGACTGATATTCTTCGCGCTCAACAAGAACTTGCCGAGGCCAACGCACGTTATCGAGCGGCACAAAAGCTAAGAGGGAGAAGATAATTTACCTCCAATTCACATAATTACATTTTTTTAACTGATCAACTATTTATAAAAAATTTACATAGCTACAATCTTAGAGTACTTTCCGTTAAGATTTTTATTATGCCGCTTGTTGCACACAATAATTTACCAACATTTTCTCGATTGTCAGAGGAAGGGCACATTGTTCTATCAAAAAGCCGGGCTCTGCAACAAGATATTCGTGAACTACATATTGGTTTATTGAATATGATGCCTGATGCAGCTTTGTCAGCAACCGAAAAACAATTTATTGGGCTGATTGGAAACTGCAATCAAATAGCCCAGTTTTATGTTTATCCATTCTCTTTGCCTGAGCTGCCCCGAAGCAAAGAGGCTCTTGCCCATATTCATGAACATTATTTTAATTTTGATGATCTGCAAAAACAGGGTCTAGATGCTTTAATTATATCTGGTGCAAATGTGGCAAATCCGACGCTTGAGCTCGAGCCTTTCTGGGCCCCTTTAACTGAGGTGGTGCATTGGGCATCTAAAAATGTAGCATCAACATTGTGTTCATGTTTAGCGACACATGCGTTGGTTAAACAAATATATAATATTGATCGTCGACGGTTGCCTCAAAAAAAATGGGGAGTTTATAGTCATCATATCTGCGTTCCATCCCATCCTATCCTGCAAAATATTAATACACGATTTGATGTTCCCCACTCACGCTATAACGATATCAGCAGAGAACAATTTGAAAGCGCAGGCTTGCGTGTGCTAGCAGAAAGTGTGGATGCTGGCGTTCATGTAGCTAGTAGCCCTGACTACTTTAGCGTTATTTATTTTCAAGGACACCCTGAATATGACGTAATAAGCTTATTGAAGGAATACAAGCGCGATGTTATCAGTTTTGTAAATGGCACATTAGAAGAACAACCACCTTTTCCAGAAAATTATTTTTCTAAAAAGGGAGAAGAAATTGCCAAAACATTTCTAACTGAAGCTATTCACGCAAAAAAACACGGAGATAAAATCCCTGATTTTCCTGAAAAAGAACTTTTATTCGATGTTGATAACACTTGGGGTGACACAGGTAAAGCCATAGTTAATAACTGGCTTGGATTGGTTTATGGCTTAACAAGTTTAGATAGATTAGGCCAATATATGGAGGGAGTTGACCCAAATAATCCATTGGACATTAAAATATTGTAGTTTCAATGTTGTTCACTGAAACTAGTTTAAGCCTGTATGATAGAAAATATATGTTTTACACCGGGGAATTTTTCAATTAAGTTTTAATAATATGTCTAAATTTTTTTCATTTGATACCTTAAGCCTTCATGCTGGACAAACTGTCGATCCTGAATTTGGTTCTCGAGCCCAACCGATCCATCAGACCACATCATACGTTTTTCCGGATACTGATACTGCTTCTTCTCTTTTTAATTTGGAGCGAGGAGGGCATGTCTATAACCGAATTACAAATCCAACAGTAAGCGTTCTAGAGCAGAGAATTGCTGCCCTTGAAGGAGGATCACAGGCCGTTTGCACATCTTCAGGAATGAGTGCGATATTTTGTGCTCTAACTGCCCTTGTTAGTCAGGGCGATCACATTGCAGCGTCTTCTCAGATGTATGGTGGAAATATTAGCCTACTAAAAAATACACTAACTCGATATGGTATTACTTCGACATTTTTTGACCCGACAGATATGTCTGAATTGGAATCTTCAATTCAAGAAAATACTAAACTTGTTTTTGGGGAGCTTATAGGCAATCCAGGCCTTGCCATTATGGACCTAGAAGAAAGCGCTAAAATATGTGGATCTCATCAGATTCCTCTCATGATCGATGGAACATTTAATACACCTTATTTGTGCAAATGTTTTGATTTTGGCGTTAATATCATCGTTCATTCTTTAACCAAATGGATGGGAGGACACGGTACAGCTATCGGTGGTGTGATTGTTGATGGAGGTAATTTTGATTGGGGAGCAACAACAAAATTTCCTACCCTGACTGAACCATATGCGCCATTTTCTGGGATAAACTTCTGGGAGGAGTTTGGACCTACGGCATTTGCCACACGAATCCGTGCTGAAGCCATGCGTGATATCGGCCCATCTCTGAGCCCTATGAATGCCTTCTTATTAATTCAGGGCATTGAAACATTATCTTTGAGAATGGACAAACACATGTCAAATACACATGATTTATTACAACATCTTACAAATCATAAACAGGTTTCATGGGTAAATCATCCAAGCTTAACTTCACATGATACCCACAAAATTGCAAAGAAATATCTTCCAAAGGGGGCAGGATCAATTATTACATTTGGCGTTAAAGGCGGTCGTGATGCAGGGAAGGCTTTTATAGAAAACGTTCAACTTGCATCCCATTTGGCAAATGTGGGAGACGCTAAAACTCTAATAATTCATCCCGCAACTACAACGCATTCTCGCATAGATGCGGAAGCTTTAGTGGCGGCTGGTATTACTGAAGATATGATTCGTATTTCTGTTGGAATAGAAAATATCGAAGACATAAAATCAGATTTTGAGAATGGATTTAGAGCCGCAAAAAGATTTTCCTGATGTATTTTAAAGTTAATGATAGGCAAGTATTTGCAACAACTGGCGGTAAGCCCTTCGATAATAAACAACCAGTTGTAATTTTTTGCCATGGTAGCGGCCTAGATCATACTTTTTGGGGATTGTATTCTCGTTTTTTTGCGTTTAGGAAATATTCATCTTTGGTTCCAGCATTTCCAGGGCACACTCACTCTGAAGGACCATGTTTAAAGAGTGTTGAATCAATGGCAGATTGGTTGAATGATTGTCTGATATCTTTAGAGGCTGACAATATTTCGGTGATTGCCCACTCTCAGGGCTGTTTAGTTGCAACTGAATTCGCATATCGTTATCCAAAAAAATTACGCAGCGTGTCTCTAATTGCTAGCGGGTATGAGACCAGGGTTAATCAGGCGCTCCTCGATGCAGCAAAAAATAATCCTGAAGATGCTATTTCTATGATGCTTTCCTGGGGCTTTGGTTCTGTTGGTCATCTACATCAAGGTGTTATTCCTGGCAATTCGATGATTACAGCGGGAAAAAAAGTTATGGGTGGGAATATACCTCAAGAATTATTTACTGATTTGACTGCCTGTAATGCTTATAACAATGGGAAGTTAGCGGCAGGAAAAATCAAAGCTCCGGTTCAACTCATACTTGGAGGCAAGGATAGAATGGCCCCGAAAAAAACTGGCCTTTCATTTGCTGAAGCTCTACCAAGTCCTAAGCTTGATATTATTGATAATGCCGGACATATGGTCCCGCTTGAATATCCGAGTGTATGTAGAAATCTATTAAAAGAATTTATATTTTTAAATAATCCTTCGAAGTAGGTATCGTGTATAAAATAAAAAAAGCGTCAGTTATTGGTGCTGGCACAATGGGTTTAGGTATTGCCGGTCAGTTAGCCAATGCAGGTATCGATGTCTTATTACTTGATTTAGCAAGTGATGGTGAAAATAGAAATACCATAGGCGAGCACGCAATTGAAAGACTATTAGACGAACAGCAACCCGGATTACTTCATCGAGATTATCTCCGTCATATAACAATTGGAAATATAGAAGACGACCTAAGTAAAATCAAAGACGCTGACTGGATTACTGAAGCAGTTGTTGAGAAACTCGAAATAAAGAAAATCTTATATAAAAAGATCGATTCCTATAGAAAGCCTAAATCGATAGTTTCCTCGAATACTTCAACCATACCGATTTCACTCCTTGTTGAGGACATGCCGGAATCATTCAAATCCGAATTTGCAATTACTCATTTTTTTAACCCTGTTCGCTTTATGCGGCTTCTTGAAATCGTTAAGGGAAAATCTACAAAAGAAGAGGTGATAAAATCCCTGCAAACGTTTAATGATGAAAAAATGGGGAAAGGCATTGTATTGTGCAATGATACCCCTGGCTTTTTAGGCAATAGAATAGGGGTATTTGCAATACAGACTGCATTACATCAAGCATTCAAGCTTGATTTAAGCCCCGAAGAAGCAGATTCAATATTTGGCAGACCCATGGGTATTCCGAAAACTGGGGTTTTTGGGCTTTATGATCTAATTGGCATTGATCTTATGAGCGATGTTGCACAAAGTCTAATTAATATTCTTCCCAAAGATGACACATTCCACGATGTTTCAAAAGAAATACCCATCATGCGACGTATGATTGATGAAGGCAGAATTGGCAACAAAGGAGGGAAGGGAGGATTTTATAATTATAGAGTTTCTGGTGATAACTCAAGCAAGCAAACGTTGGAGTTTACAAATTTTACTTACCGGGATTTTGATAGAGGAAAACCTAGAATTGCCATCGAGGCAGAGGAAAAAGATGATTTTACCCTCATGTTAGAGGGAACTGATAAGTTTTCTATTTATGCATGGAAAATTATTTCAAATACGCTCTGTTATGCTGCTTCCTTGGTTCCTAAAGTCAATGAATCAATTGTTTCAATTGATGATGCAATGAAGCTCGGCTATAACTGGACACGTGGTCCTTTTGAGATGTTAGATACAATTGGCGTAGATAAATTTATAAAACGTCTACGCGATGAAAAAAAAGATATTCCCCCCTTCCTTGAAAAAGCCGCCGGAAAAACATTTTATCGAACTTTTGATAATAATCTTGAATATTTACTAGCTGAAGGTAACTATGTACCCATCCGTCATAATTACGGGATAAGACGATTTACCGAAGAAAGAAAAATTCTCCAACCTATCGTGGAGAATGCTTCCGCTAGTTATTTTGATATAGGTCATGATATTGGCATGGTTGAGTTTCACAGCAAAGCAAATACTTTGGATGCTTTCTCAATAAATCTGCTCGAGAAAGCAGTTAGTCATGCAGTTCATAATTTTAGGGGCTTGATAATACATAATGATTCGCCACACTTTTCCTGCGGAGTCAATCTACAAAGTATTCTGCAGTATATTGAAGATCTTGATTGGGTAGGACTTGATGCTTTTCTTGAGCACTTTCAAAGTACGGTTAAATCAATGAAATACGCCCCAATACCAATTGTGGCTGCTCCGGTAGGCCTGTCTATTGGCGGAGGATATGAAGTAGTTCTTCATTCCGATAAAGCTATATATCATTCCAATTCTGTAATGGGGTTAGTTGAATCCCTGGTGGGATTAGTCCCTGGTGGAGGTGGCGTAAAAGAAATGCTTTATCGTTGGAACGAGAAAATTAATGATGAAAAGAAAGCTGCATGGGAAACGTTCATGAATATTGGATACGGTAAAACTGCTAGATCACCCGTCGAGGGAGAAGCTATGGCAATGTTTCTAGATGGAACTGATGAGTATGTTATGAATCGAGATCGTATTTTAGATGCAGCTGTCAAAGCTACAAAAGAGTTGTCAAAAAATTACCAAATTCAGCATCGTCCTGATCTTAAAATGACCGGAAGGGACGTGTGGAATGATATGAAGATATGGCTCAAACAAGCCCATGATAAAGGTTACCTGACATCACATGATGTAACTACTGGTGTACAGATTGCGATGATCGTTACCGGCGGTGATATTAATTCGGGCGAAGTTTTTTCAGAAGATCAGCTTTTTTCCCTTGAAAGAAAGGCGTTTATTAACCTCGCACAAACGGAAGAGACCAGAAAGCGTATTAAGCACATGTTAGATTTTGGAGTGCCATTACGTAATTAGATTGTCCAAGCCATAAATAAATCTTAACTAGTTTGTTTCCGAGATTTCTCTCTCTGCCTGAAACCATGGCATCTTACATACTGTTGCCAAAAGATCCCCGGTTGGCGATGATACCGTAACTTTTGATCCTATATTGGAATACTTTATAGGGATATTTGCATAGCCAATGTTTTTTTCTAGTCTAGGTGAATAGCCGCAACGAGTTACATGACCAATCACAGAAGAATCCTCATAAATGGACCATAGATGTTCTGGCGGCTTCATTATTGGATCGCCCTGAATTTCCACTCCTACGAGTTTTCTTTTTGGGCCTTCTTTTTTAATTTTTTTAAGAGCTGTCTTACCAATAAAATTATCGGATTGTTCTAAATTTACAAGCCGGTCTAATCCCACAACATATGGATTATCATTCCAGGTAATGTCTTGGCCGTATGAAAGAATGCCGCCTTCAATACTACGCATGTGTGATGGAGCAATAGGAGCAATGTTATGCTTTTTGCCGGAGTTAAATACCAGTTCCCACAATTCATCACCTCTTTTTCCATCTCTTAAATATAATTCATATGAGAGTTCCCCGCTCCATCCAGTTCTTGCAACAATCAAAGGAATTCCATTAAGGGTAGTTTCTTGAGCGTGATAGTATCCAAGATTTAATACCCAATCTCCAAATAAATTATTCATTACTTTGGGCGCTTTAGGGCCGCCGATTTGAAGAGGGGAAACATCCGGTTCACTGATATTTACATTCATTCCAGAATTAACAGCAACACCAGCTATCCAGAGCAAAACATCTCCATCACCTGGAGATATCCAAAATTGTTCTGGGCCGATACGGAGCAAAATGGCATCGTTAACTATACCACCTTGTTCATGAGTAAGAACCACATACAAACAATGGCCCACTTTGCAGTTTGATACATCTCTTGGAGTGAGAAATTGAACCAGCTTGTGTGCATCGGGCCCTGTAATTTCAATTTGGCGTTCACAAGATACATCCCACATGGTTACGTCATTTATCAAGCTCCAATACTCTTCTACTGGTGAGGTGTATGAGGTTGGCATATACATTTTGTTATATATTGTGAAAGATTTAGCTCCGTAGCGCCTTGTAGATTTGTAATACGGAGATTTACGGATACGCGAACTTATTGTGAGTAATGTTTGTTCTGTTTTCGAGTTCATAATGAAAATTATCTCGCGTAAGAATAATCAAGAGATTGCATCATGCATATCCCTGTTCATACAGTCAATTTTAAACTCAAAAATATAAACAACTATTATTAAAGATACAACTTACTCATTTTTAAATTTTTGTGTTTGTAAAAAATTATTATTTTTTCGGAAAAAAAGAAAGTTTTGAATATTAAAAATTTTCTCTAGTTGATATATTGAAGCATTACGGAGGCTAGTATGAAAAAAGTTTTTTTTAGGTTTTATTTTTCAATTACCATGTTATTGCTATTGAGTTGTTCTTCACAGCTTGATACCGAAGTTATTGCAATTGAAAATATCACTCTTATTGATGCGATACACGGTGTTCGTGAACATAAAACTGTTTTACTGCAAGGTGACGAAATCATTGCGATTAAGGACGTTGATTCAGTTTCACCAGAGATTAATGAACGTATCAGCGGGGAAGGTAAATACCTCATTCCGGGTTTATGGGATATGCACGTTCATCTTACTTATGACGATGAATTTACTGATTCAATGCCCTCGCTTTTCCTTGGATATGGTATTACGAGTGTCCGTGATACTGGCGGTTTAATACAAAATCTCAAACCAGTAATAAACAAAATGAAAGCGCCAGATGCCATTGCTCCCAGAGTTTTCTTTAGCGGCCCGCTTCTGGACGGAAAATTTGTTGTTTATGATGGAGGACTCGTTCCTGAAATTGGCACTCAAAATTCTACAGCTGAGATGGCTAGAGAAAAAGTTGCAACTCTCAAAGCAGAAGGCGTAGATTTTATTAAAATATACGAAATGGTTGACCCCGGAGTGTTTTCAGCATTGGTAGAAGCTGCTCACGAGCATGATTTACCTATTGCAGCTCATATACCATTATCTATGTTAGCAAGTACTGCAGGGCCTTCAGTTGATTCAATGGAACATTTAAGAAACATTGAACTTGATTGTGCTAACAATACTGCTGAGTTGTATGAAGAACGTTTGTCCGTTCTAGGTGCTCACCAAGAAGGACCGGGTTTAACATTAAGGTCTAGCCTGCATTCATTACAGAGGCTTCCCGCGATTAACAATCATGATGAAACACGCTGTAATAAAACATTGCAAACGCTGACATCAACGATTCAAGTGCCAACGTTACGACTTATTACTTTTTCAACTCGCCCTCCTTATCTGCATGAAGATTGGGAAGAAGTTTTGAATCGAGTGCCAGAAAATTTAAAGGATTCCTGGATTAACGCAACAAAAGAATGGCTTGAGAGTGATAGGCAGCAAAACACTACATTTGCCGACTGGAGTTTATTTATGATAGGCCGGATGCATCAACAAGGCGTTCCTATCGGTGCAGGTACAGACACACCCATTGGTTACGCTCTCCCCGGGTATAGTTTGCATACTGAGTTAGAACGATTAGTTGATGCCGGCCTCTCTCCACTTGAAGCTTTACATTCAGCAACCATTCGGCCTGCCGAGTTTTTCTCGTTGCTAGATAGTATGGGGACAATTGAAGTAGGTAAGGTTGCAGATCTTGTTCTCTTGGATGCTGATCCCATGCAAGACATAAGTAATACGCGTAAAATTTCTGCTGTTGTTTCAAAAGGCATTATTTATAACCCGAACGATCTATTTAAAAAATTATAGAGGAATGCTTCAACATGAAGAACAATAAATTGAAATTAGATTCTGTGTCATTTTATAAAAAAATTATTTTTAATCTGATTCTTTCTACAGCTTTACTGTATCAACCTGTAACAGCAGAGATAGCAGCAACTTTGTCAGATCTCGAGAGAATTTCGGTTGCGGATACTATGGTAATGGTGCCCATGAGGGATGGCGTAAGATTGGCAACCGATATTTATCGCCCAAAGAATGAAGAACAGAACGTCCCTTTAATATTGATTAAGACACCATATAACTTTAATGAAATTAGAGGCGCAAGCCTGCAATGGGCATATCAATCGGTTAGCCGAGGTTATGCGGTAGCCATTCAAAATGAAAGAGGAAGATATTATTCAGAAGGTGAATGGGAAATTCTCGGCAATCCAAGAACTGATGGTTATGATGCTTTAACTTGGTTCGCAAGCCAAGAGTGGTCCAATGGCAGTGTTGGAACACTTGGATGTTCTTCTTCAGCAGAATGGCAGATGGCTCTAGCTTCACAAAATCATCCTGCCCATAAAGCAATGGTTCCCATGGCCTCCGGAGCTGGCATTGGCAGAGTGGGTGAATTTTTTGAACAAGGAAATTTGTATAAAGGCGGTGTTCGCCAAACATTATTCGCGGCTTGGCTTTATAATGTGCAGCAACAAATTTATCCAAGATTTCCAGCTGGCATGATTCAGGAAGATCTACAGCGCCTTAGAAAATTCTATGACCTTGCGCCTGATATGCCAGACATCGAATGGAAAAAACAATATCGCAAACTTCCCGCTATTGATTGGTTAAAAGATGCGGGATCTAATTTAGGCCCATTTCAAACATTAATGGCACGCTCGCCTGATGATGCTGCATGGTATCAAGGCGGTTTGTATCATGATAGTGAGGAATTTGGGGTGCCTGCCTTTTGGTTTAATAGTTGGTTTGATATCAGTCAAGGTCCTAATCTTGCCCTTTTTAATCATGCTAGAAAACAAGGAAAAAACAGCCGTGTTCGGGATGGTCAGTATGTATTGGTAGCTCCAACACTACATTGCGGTTTCTATCGAATTCCGGAACATGAAGATTTAATTGTTGGCGAACTCAATGTTGGTAATGCGAACTTTCCGTTATACGAACAGATGTTCGGCTTTTTTGACTATTATCTGAAAAACAACAGAACAGAAATTTTCAAAACATTACCGCGAGTTCAATATTATACAATGGGAAAAAATGAATGGCAGTCATCTGAATCCTGGCCACCAGCATCCATTAAACCCGTGAATTTCTATCTTCATAGTGATGGAAAAGCGAATAGTTTATTTGGTAGTGGAAGGTTATCTGATGTAGCTCCATCCGCCAGATCGAACGATAGTTATGTGTACGATCCCATGAATCCAGTGCCATCATTAGGAGGAGGAGTATGCTGTAACGGAAACGCCTCCCTGGCAGGAAGTTTTGATCAACGTGCCATAGAGGCAAGGGCGGATGTTTTGGTGTATACCTCTGAGGCGCTGAAAGAAGATATTGAAGTAACTGGCAATATTCGACCAATACTCTATGTATCATCTGATGCAAAGGACACTGATTTTACTGTGAAATTGGTTGATGTCCAACCAAATGGAACGGCTTACAATGTTGATGACACTATCTTTCGAGCCCGGTATCGCGAAGGCTATGATAAAGAGGTGTTTATGGAAAAAGAGGGCATTTATAAAATCACACCCACACCAATGTCAACGAGCTACCAGTTTAAGCAAGGGCATAGAATAAGAATAGAAATTTCATCCAGTAAATTTCCTCAATATATGAGGAATCTAAACTCCGGCGGAAATAATTATGATGAAACCGAAGGAGTTGTGGCTATTAATACTATTCACCACTCTCCAGAGCATCCATCTATGATTATCTTGCCGATTGCCCAGTAATATTTTAGTTATCTCTTGGCGGATCAAAGGCTTGAGAGAAAAATAGACTGTTTAAGAACAATTTGTTTGTTCCATACCAAATAGCTCGAAAATTAGGATCATCAGCGAATAAAATGACACTCCCTTTACCCATTCTTTCTGCTGTAAGTGCGGCTGTATTTTGGAGTAATGTTTGATTAGCTTCAGAAGCATAGCCTGACAAAACTGGAGGATTGTTATAACGAACTACCGTTGCGTATGGGTTCGATGAAGTTGGTAGGATATCAGTAGTATTTTTATGCACTGCGATGGATCGATTAGCATAACCAAAACCTAGGGGATGAGTAATATCCAGATCACCTGAGAAAATTGCGCCACCAATGACGTCAATAGGATCAAGCGATTCTTTTTTATTGTATGCAAATCTTTCAATGGCCTTATCTTGAGAATTTAATTCTGTTTGTTCGTCTTCTTTTGAGTCATTAAGAATGTTTTTTTCTATCCAGTGTGCTCCTTGTCTAATTCCAATAATTGTTCCTCCACCTTTGACCCATTCTTTGATTTTAGAGAGATACGATGGTTGGTATTGACTGTATCTTCCTCCGGCATAAATCATATGGGTATATTGATTGAAGTTGATATTATTTAACTGTGATCTTTCTGTCATGGTGATAGGCATGTTCATTCGGTAATCAAGGAGATGCCATATTTCTCCTGCGTTGTACCAATCCATTTCTCGACCTACCACCAGAAGGATTGTCGGTTTTTTCAGGGGTTTATTGAATTGACTGCCGATATCTTGGCCTTTTGTTCCGATAGTGCTTCTTCCCGAGATCACGGAATGAACTTCAACCCCATCCTTTTTGGCAACATCAAGCATGAGTTTATAAATTTGATTATCATCAGAATTTTGACGATCGAATGAAACAATTATGCTCCCACGTTTAAAGTTGTAGGGCCCTCGGGTCGTTAGAGCTGAAAATGGATTGAGCGAAACTTTTGCATATAAGTTGGCACTAAGTATTCGATTTAATGCACGCGGCGCATAATAATCTGACCATTCCATGACATAGGCATAATTTGGTCCATCGGGTTCAGGTACTAGCGGGTTAACAGGCTTTATTTTTGATCCAAGTGCTTTTTTTACGCTGTTATTATTGAGAAGAGGAGCATAATCCATGCCAAAAGATAGAGGGAGAGTCCAAGTAGAGACATCATAGAATTTAGTGTCTTCAAATGTGGCGATGCTATCAAACATAGCTCGAATAAGAGTATGTTGAGGCTGATCCAAAGGGACGATATAGGCATTTCCAGAGCGATACGTTTTATTGTCTTCCGTAATATTTTCTTTTAGCTCATGGACTTCAATTCTATGAAAATCTAGAAGTTCTACAAAATGATAGAGACGTGCTTTATCATCCTGTGCATTAAAGACGTATGCTTTTATCTCATGATTTTTTGCTCTATTTGAAGCGTTTTTATAGAAGTTTTTTTGATATTCAAGAAGCTCTGTTCGGTGATTCATCGCCCCTTTTGCATTGGCAATGCTTGTTCTAAAGTGCTTCAGTATATTTTCACGATAGGTTCGTAAACCATTGCTTGTATTTATTTGGACCCCTCGCGCTGAACTAGCCTCATGAAGGATTCCTATTCCTCCATTAACTAAAGGAAATCCTGCCCCCTTGCCTAAAAAGAAATGATCATATCGATCACCGTGAAAATATAGGCGTTTCTGTGCATCCATAAATTCTTCCGCTGGTTTGACCACTTTACTTACTAATTGCATACCTTCATTAGGAATCAACGGATGTGTTCTAGTCGCTATACCAGGTGCAAAGTAATAGGTAGCTTCGCTACCCATTTCATGATAGTCAACAGATACATTTGGCCGCCATTCGTGCCATTTTTTCATCCAAGCTCGTGCCTCAGGCTGAGTGGCTGATAGCCACTGTCTATTAAGGTCAAATCCATAATGATTGGTTCTAGCAAGGCGGCCATCATAATGATGTTCTATATGATTTGGGTCTGGGTTAGGAATTGAGCTACTAAAAGTGTCTAGCCATGCGATTCTATTGGAGTGACCATCAGGATTAAAAATTGCGGTAATTAGAATTATACTATCTGCTAACAATTGATCAATTTCATCACCTTCTGCTGCTGCGAGGTGATAAATTGTCGGAAGCGCTGCATCCATGCCGCTGGATTCGGCCCCATGTACACCGTAGTTCAACCATGTGACTACTGGCATGTTAGTTATATTACCTTGGCTATTTCCAGGTTCGCTTAAGGAGATATGCTCCGCTTTTATTTTTTCTATGTTAGAGAGATTGTCTGGCGAGGTTGCGATAACAAAAAGCACGGGACGTTTTTCATGCGTGTATCCGGCAATTTCTAGAGACATTCTGTCTGACATCTTCACAATTTTTGAAATATAAGCGACCAATTCATGATGCCTTACAGGAGCTGATCCTAGGGGTCGTTGAAGGAACTCTTCTGGCGTGGGAATTGATAAATTATAGCCCACATCCTCAGGGTATATATTTTGATCAGCTTTAAGGGCAAGGTCTTGCGCAAATATGAGACCACTGAAGGCAGTTAGCAGTAATATTGACAGCGTAATATCGCTTAATTTTTTCACCAAAATCTCCTTTATATGAAATGTATTCCTAATTTAATTCAACGATATATTCTCACCATAGTAGAGAACAACCGTTCTATTAAGCAAAAAAAATGATTCATTCTTATAAGTGTTTGATTATTATGAAGGAGTGAAACTTTTCATATGTATTGAAATGTCACATTATAGACCTAATATTAAGATCTGATTAATGTATTATGCGCCTTTACCAAGGAGAAAGGGTCATTGAGTTTGAATATTGTTATTTTAGCAGCTGGACAGGGAACAAGAATGCACTCGACTTTACCGAAAGTCTTGCAAACACTTGCTGGGAAGCCGCTACTGCATTATGTCATTGAATGCGCTAAGAGTATTGGCGCTGATGATATCAGCGTTGTCTATGGGCATGGCGGAAAGGAAATTCAGGCAATGTTCAATAAAGAACCCATACGATGGGCCCTTCAAGAGCAGCAACTGGGAACAGGCCATGCGGTAAAACAGGCCTTATCGGATATTCCTGATGGTAATAACGTTCTAATACTCTATGGAGATGTGCCCTTAATACGGACCAAAACTATTAATAAATTGCTTGATGCCTGTTCAGCATCTGATTTGACTATATTGACGACAGTGTTAAAAAATCCTGCTGGTTACGGGCGGGTGATTCGAAAAGATGACAGAATTGTTTCTATAATAGAAGATCGGGAGGCAAATAAAGAGCAACAACGAGTTAAAGAAATTAATACGGGAGTAATGTGCTGTTCGGCTAAACACTTAAAACGTTGGTTGGGAAACCTAAAGAATAACAATAGCAAAAATGAATATTATCTCACTGATGTTGTTAATATGGCTGTTGAAGAAGGGAAAACAATTATCGGTATCAAGTCTGATACTTGGATAGAAGTAATGGGAATTAATACAAGAAAAGAACTTGCAGACGCTGAACGGAGCCTCCAAGAGAAGATGATTGGAGAGCTCATGGCACGAGGCGTTGGATTTGCCGACCCTGCTCGAGTGGATATTCGAGGAAACTTGGTGTGTGGTAAGGATGTATTCATCGATGTGAATACCATTTTCGAGGGAGACGTAGAATTGGGTAATAATGTAACCATTGAATCCAATAATGTGATAGTAGATACAAAGGTTGGAAACAAAACGGTGGTGCATCCAAATTGTCATTTACGCGGTGCTGTTACCGGTGAAAATTGTCAAATTGGCCCATTTGCACGCTTGAGGAATGGGGCCGTGCTGTCCAATGACGTAAAAATTGGTAATTTTGTTGAAATAAAGAAAAGTAATATTTCTTCCGGAAGCAAAATTAATCATCTCACTTACATAGGAGACGCTGATATTGCAAAAAACGTCAATATCGGAGCAGGTACAATTACTTGTAATTATGATGGTACTAATAAACATCAAACAGTGATTGGAGAAGGAGCTTTCATCGGCTCAGGCGTTGAATTGGTTGCTCCTGTTGAAATCGGAGAAGGAGCTACCATAGGTGCAGGATCAACCATTTCTAAATCCGCTCCTTCTCAAAAATTAACAATCGAAAGAGCCAAGCAAGTCAGCTTGGATAAATGGAAGCGACCCAAAAAGAAAGAGTAGGATACAAATAAATTAAACCAACATATGTACAACCTTAAACACAAATTATTTGTTGCGCTCAACTGTGGCGTGAGTAACGACCCACTTGAAATCCAATGTAGTTGGAGAAGTGACTCATGTGTGGAATAGTTGGCGCGGTTACAGAAAGAAATGTTACTCCTCTACTGATCGAAGGACTGCGACGCCTTGAATATAGGGGCTATGATTCAGCAGGGATAGCTGTTATTGAGAACGGTTCCATCAAGCGTATTCGCAGAACGGGAAAAGTTAAAGAATTAAATTTAGCACTTGAGAAAGAACCGCTATCAGGTGTTACTGGGATAGCACATACACGTTGGGCTACGCATGGGGCACCAAGTGAAAAAAATGCCCATCCTCACCACTCAACAGATGATCTTGCTATCGTGCATAACGGAATTATTGAAAACTTTGAAGAATTAAAAAATCAGCTTCAGTCGTCTGGCTATGTTTTTGAATCGGAGACGGATACCGAAGTTGTGGTACATCTGATTCATCAACATCTCAATGAATCAAACGATTTATTAAATGCAGTTCAAAAAAGTGTTGCTGACCTTGAAGGCGCTTACGCATTGGTTGTCATGAGTAAAGAAAACCCAGATACTTTAGTGGCTGCTCGATCAGGATGTCCTGTAGTTTTAGGTCTTGGCGTTAAAGAAAATTTTGTCGCTTCTGACGTCAGCGCATTGCTCCCTGTCACCAGAAATTTTATTTTTTTAGATGAAAATGATGTAGCTGTCATTCAAAGGAAGAATATTGCAATTTATGATGTAGATGGCAATGATGTAGAACGTCCTGTAAAAGAAACATCATTAGCATCTGATGCCGCAGAGCGAGGTGATTATCGTCACTTTATGCAAAAAGAAATTCATGAACAAGCAAGAGCAGTAGCTGATACAATTTCTCAACGAATTGCCAATGGAAAGGTTCTAGATGCGGCGTTTGGCCCGAAAGCCAATGAAATTTTTGATCAGACAGCAGCTATTCATATCACCGCGTGTGGAACTAGTTATCATGCCGGATTAGTCGCAAAATATTGGATTGAGCAGTTCTGTCGAATACCGTGTAGCGTTGAGATAGCCAGTGAATATCGATATCGCTCACCAGTTATACTGGATAAAACATTATTTATTACGATCAGCCAATCAGGAGAGACAGCTGATACGCTTGCTGCGTTAAGAGCAGCAAAAGAACTTCCTTATCTCTCAACTTTGTCTATTTGTAATGTTGCTGAAAGCTCTCTTGTTAGGGAGTCTGATTTGGTTTTAATGACACATGCAGGTCCAGAGATAGGCGTTGCTTCAACAAAAGCATTTACAACTCAGCTTGCTGCGCTTGCCTTGCTAACCATAGCATTATCTCGGCGTCATGCTCTAGACGAGAAAACAGAAAAAACCCTTGTTAATCAGTTATCTGAACTGCCTGGCCTAATTACAAAAATACTGGCCTTAGACAGTACAATTGAATCCTTAGCCAATAATTTTGTTGATAAGCACCACGCACTATTTTTGGGAAGAGGGATCCAGAATCCTATTGCTATGGAAGGTGCTCTAAAACTTAAAGAAATTTCATATATTCACGCAGAAGCTTATCCTGCAGGAGAATTAAAACACGGACCTTTAGCTCTTGTGGATGAAGATATGCCTGTCATTGCAATCGCTCCGGATGATCGGCTTTTGGAAAAACTCAAAAACAACCTACAGGAAGTGAGAGCTCGTGGCGGTGAGTTATATGTTTTTGCTGATCCTAGAGTTCAATTTAGCGATCGCATTGGAACACATACGACCCGATTACCAACCGAGATCACTGATTTTCAGGCCCCAATACTCTATACCATTCCTCTACAGTTGCTTGCTTATCACGTTGCAGTGCTAAAGGGCACTGATGTTGATCAACCAAGAAATCTCGCAAAATCAGTCACGGTGGAATAATTTTACAGGTAGGTTTTTTTAAAACATCAAAATGAGTAATGTCTTGAAATGGTTTTCTTCTGTAATTGTTTTTAATATCGTCCTTATTGTTTGGTTAGGTTTTGCTGAAAACAGCAATGAAAGTCTAATGTTGTGGGCAAGGCATACAGCACGTATTTCATTTGCTTATTTCCTGCTTAGTTTTAGCGCTAGTTCTTTATATTATTTTTTTTCTAATGCTTTAACTAAATTTATTAGACATCAGAGAAGGTATATTGGGTTATCTTTTGCGTTAGCACACACAATTCATCTAGTTGCTTTGACTTCTTTTTTTATTGTTATGGAAGAAAATCCGGGCATTGTCACACTTATTGGTGGAGGTTTGGGGTATGTATTAGTTTATGCAATGGCACTGACATCAAACGACAACGCAGTAAAAAAACTTGGATTAAAACGATGGAAACAAATTCATTGGTTCGGTGCTAATTATATTGCTGTAATTTTTGCATTCACTTATGTTGGTAAATTGCTTAATGGGCAACTTAATGGAAGTGATTATGATTACCTTACTTTTTCTCTGATAGTAGGTACTATTTTTATAGTTTTTATTTTAAGGATAGGGTATTTCTTGAAATCAAAGAATTCGACTGTTTCAAATTGAACCTAGAAACTTCTTTTTCCAAAAAAGGAACCTTATTCTTAAAATGATAGTGCAATTGATTCGTGGTAATCTTTACCGAGAATTTTAAATAATGAGTAGCATGAATAGAGTTAACAGAAAAACGACCTATCTCAACTACTCTGTCACAGTGGAGTAGATTCGTATGTTAATGTTTTCGAGACAACTACTCTCTTTCTAGAATTCTCCATAGAGTTCGAATCCAACGACCTCACCTATCATCAACCCTACTCTAAGAAACAACAGATAACGTACGACCTCATCAAACATCTACATGAGGTTGAAGGACTAGGGTACCGACGTATCAGTCAGAGTCTGAATCGGTGGGGAATCAGTGGTCGAGTCGGCACTTTCGAATTCGGTGGATGATGGGCCGGCGAGCGCGAAGAACGAGTCGGGGCCGGACCCTGTAAAGACTCGAACAGACTCCAAATAGCGACATCTCCGGACGCCTTCACCGGGCACGGCCTCTAAATACTACATATTTGAGCCCATAGAAATTCATTGCTGTCGAACAGAAAATAGACACGATATAGCCAAATAAGGGATCCACATTTGCAATCTCTGCTATCAGGTATAGTACTAAGACGGCTACGACCAACGTAAACCCGTACAGACATATATATCGGAGCACCAGGGATTTCCCAGAAAATACGTGATCATTCCTCTTGAACGTCCACTCCTTGTTTAAATAAAAACCCAGAAAAAGACCTGATATATATCCGACGATACATGCCAATATATAATGAACGTTCCATATTGAATATATAAGATAGAAAACCAGGTAATTAATAACGGTGCCCATAACACCGACAATCAAGAACTTCGGTAAATGTCGTTCAATAATCAAAAGCTAACCCGTTCTAAGTGGTTGTACAGACAGTAATTAACGCAGCTAGAAATCCAACTCCAACACCACCGATTACATCAATGGGATTATGACCTGTTTTATCGCGCAAACCCGCTATACTTTTACCGTCATTTAATTCAACCCGCAACACCCTAACGATATCCTCGATCTTCTTCCGTGTATCGATCGCATCGATGGTCACGATGATTAACAAAGCTAAGCATACACCTAACAAAGGATCGGAATATCCTTCCCTAAAATATACAAGCCATGTGATAGACGAAACAATGCTAATGTGAGTGCTCGGAAAGTTGCCCAGGCCTATCTGATCAAACGCTAAGTTCCTTGACTTTATCGAATTGATACAAAATTTTAGAGAACCCCCAAGCACAAATGCGAGAGGACAAATTATTATATAGTCTAACAACATCTATAAGATCCAAGGTCCATAATATATTACCTGGGTGTTGTATTGATAGATGAATAACTGGTTCGCATAGTCTTAAATATCACCAACGAATGTTGTCAATATAAAAATACAAACAAATAACAATATACTGGCTACCATCCCCTTGTCTCGAGTAATCAATTCCGTGGGAAAATCGCCTCGTTCAAAAACAATAGCAAGTTGTAAAAATCTAAACATTCCTATTAATACTGGTATCGACGAAAATATAATAAATTGACCATGCCTTTCGGTCGCGTAATCAGATATCGAAAAAATAACATATACAACAATGGTAACTGATACCAATATTGATAAGAGCGCGTTCAGAAATTCAACGTTATAACCAATTAGCGATGCCCTTTGTTCTTCTGGATCACTCTTTTGGACCAAATCGCTCCTTCTCTTTGCCACTGTGATGAGGAGCGACAGCGACGCGGTTGCAGCAATAATCCATGGAGACAGGCCAATGCTCAGAGCCTCACCGCCACCCACTAGACGCAAAACGAAGCCGCTTGAAACCAGTATTAATTCAAGTACTGGAATGTGTTTAAGTCCCGTCGAATAAACCAAATTGATCAGAGCATATAACGACACCACGTATATGAAGTTAATTGGCATACGTAATGTGTATAGCAACAAACACGCTGATATAAACATAATAGATAATATCAACACAGCCATCGGTTTACTTATACGTCCAGACGGAAGAGGTCTGAGCCTCTTTTTGTTATGCGCACTATCGGCTTCGTAATCGAGTAGGTCGTTAAATATATATACGCAACTTGAAACCAGACAGAATATAAAAAAGGCTTTTAGTACTTGCGCGACATTACTAATATCATAATAGTCTCCACTGAAAAATAGAGGGGCCAAAACGAATACGTTTTTTGCCCAATGATTCCATCGGATAAGTTCAAAAAAGTCCTTCATAATGGAATGATACTAAACCTTAATCATTTTCTACAGTTGCAGAATATTTCGTCTTCTATGTAAAGACAATGAGGTTATTTGAAAGCGCTCATTCCAAGAAGTCTCACTTGATGACGACGTAGCTGTTATCGATCTGATGGTCTTTTAGTAGTCATGGCATTATATGTCCCACGTAGACATCGACGGCTAGCCTCGTTCATCACGTAGAAAT
>UINC01000088.1_pt1 | contig 48909 bp, 37 predicted proteins | sample 5385821 | NCBI WGS metagenome assembly UINC01 (sample SAMEA4666929, study PRJEB26691) | marine metagenome | isolation source: Pacific Ocean | place: Pacific Ocean | collected 2011-10-13 | reverse complement strand
CGCATATAGACATCGTACTCCGTAGGGTCCACAGGTGAGGTGTTAACTATCTTAACGCGAGGAATATAGAGCAGCGATTGAATGGAATCGAAAGCAGTGCCGTGCAACCAAATTGAAGTTGTACCAGTTTCTTCCAGGCTCTTTAAGGTAAAGAGTGAACTGCCTTCCGCCGGAGGTCGAAGTACACCAGAATAAACCGTGTCACTTCCCAGAAGCTTAAGAGATTGAAATGATAGTTCTGCGGTAGTGTTGTCAAAAGAATTGGTACCAGTCGTTCCAATTTCATTTTCCCTGCTGAATGTTGGGAGTACGTCAGTTACTGTTAGCGACGGATCGTAGTTACAGTTATCTTGATCAGTAGCAGAGGCCAGACAGGTAATTTGTAGGTCCAGCGGAGTAGGTTGTAGGCTACCGCTGACCCAGTCGGTAAGTTCGTACCACGCGGCCAGGCCCTCATCAACAGAAAAACCGCAATGACTTGGGCTGTTTGAGTCATCCACTATACCGACGGTTAATTGATTTTCTGGCAGGGTATTAATAAGAGCAGACTGGTTTTGAACTCTTACTAGGCCATCGTGTGAGGTATGAATAGAAACGATCTTGGTGTTGCCTATGTTGCCGGTCGGAGTGTAGTTTGCGAGCAGCGCGTCTCGTGCTGAAGGCAGCGCAATGGTGCGCAGCGCAGCCTGGTTTACTGAGCTTCCGTCGTAATCGATACCGATATTTTCAAATGGGATGAGCCCGTTAAGTTGCGTTGGATCGTTTATCAACCGGGGAATCTGGAACACGGCGTACCACAAGCTCAGTCCCAGAAAATAGATATTCTCGATTTGAGATTTTCCCAGAATTTCGTTCAGTCGGTTCGCTGCGCCGGGATTGATCAATTCCCATGTAAAAATTTCCGTGGGGTCGTTTTCGTCGATAAGCAATCTGGAACTGATCTTCGTACATTTGTCCAGGGAATCAAGAAACTCCACCTCGCCAAATAGGAGCTCGGGTCGCTCGTACCACGGCTGAGGCAAGCCGGCCCCGGGAACGCTGTCGCAAATTGCCTCGTAAATCATGCGCAAATCAAAAGCGTCATACCAGTTCTGTGAACCGGCCACGGCTCCGCACAAAATCAGGGCACCGTCGGGATCAGGAACGAGGTCTGCTTCTATGTCCCTAATCGTGACAATTCCACCCAGTGATCCACCTATTATATAGAACTGTCCCGGAGCACCGAGGGATTCATCAGTCACGATACTTAGGAAACTGTCGTATAGCTCACTGTTGGATGTATGGGAATCAAATACTGCCCAACCGGTCTGGCTGTAACTCGAGGCCGCCATAGCATAACCCTGTGCCAATATGGTATCGGCATAGGGGCCGAGCCCTGGTTTTGCCTGTACTTCGCCAGAGTAATACCCGCCCCATGACGGGTTTAAAATTGACAAAAGGTCATTAGCTTCAAACCCGGTCAGGAAACTCTGGAAGCCATGATTCCATATCACTAAACCATCTTGCTCAGTCCAACCTTCAGGTTTGGCAATGGTGTAGTAGGCTCCACTTGCGGTCTGGCCATACCAGGCTGGGTAGCAGTTATCGTTTTCAGTTTCATACTGCTCACCGATACAAGACGAAGCCGCAGGTAAAACACCGGAGGCAAAACAGCAGCAAGCACAAAAAAACGGTAGAAATACCTTTTGCATGTCCAAAAAATTCGCACGGGGCAAGTATGGTCTCTCAGATACTAACGGTTGACTGAAAGATAACTGAATAGTTTACCTTTGCTCATCAGGTTTTGGCGGAGTTACTGGAGAATCAATGACGTGATCTTTAGTTCGCTAAATATCCATCATTTGTTCGATGTCGGAAGCAAGCTTGAGTGGTTTGGTTAACATTGAAACACCGATAAACAATACCATGGACGAAGCGAAGGCCACCAGAGGTCCGCTGATACCATAAGGTAGCGTATAACCCCCAAGCTGGGTAAAGAAGTTGATTAGCAAGGCAGCAACAATGGCAGTGATCGCGCCTGGCACCGTAGCACCCTTCCAGTTTAACCCCACTGCCACGACTGGGAAGATGGAAGCGGCAAATGTTCCCCAGCCGAAGGCACCGAGAATAGCAACCAAGGTCTCATCCCGAAAATGGGAATAGAGTGCAAAACTGGCGGCTACGATTGCCAATAAGACAGTTACTATGCGGGCCCAGAACAATTCGTTTTGGACGCTGCGGCCTCCAATTGCCCTGGGAATGTCATGGATGATGGCAGCTGTCCCGATGCTGAGAAAAGCGTCCGAGGTTGACATGATGGCTGCGAATAAACCGGCGAACACGACTCCTGCGAGAAGCGGGTTTGCAAATATCGTCAAGAATGTGGAGGCGGCATCATCCGGGAGAGACAAGGGACCTACCGCGCCGTCTATTACTGCAGCGCGCATGATAATTCCGATAGAAATCCACAATAGAGCTGCCATGGCGTAACCAAAGAGAGACATAGGGAAAATCGTTCGGTTATCGCTCATATTTTTATTCATCATCATCTTGGTGATGATATGAGGTTGCCCGGCCAGACCCAGACCAAACACGAAGAACCAACCTAGAGATGCCATGATGCCCATTGCTCCATATGGCATGATCGTCTCGGCATCATCGGCAAGGATAATAGAAGAAGCTTCCTGCATGCCGCCGTCGAAAACCGAAATAGCTGTAAACAGGATCAAGGCCCCGGCAATAATCATGATGGAGCCTTGCACCACGTCGGTGTATACCGAAGCGATCATTCCACCGGTTACGCAATAAAAGATGAGCACAGCTGAAGAGATGACAACGCAGGTAACTAACCCAACTTCAGCAAACGTTTCCGTTCCCGTCAAAATTGCCTGCATTACCACAGCCATTGCCAGGATCTGAGTAGCTAGGTAACCCATTACCCCAAGTACAATTGTTATGGCTATCAGGAAGCTAACCGATTTACTTCCATATCGTGCAGCAACTACATCTGGGAGGGAAATGCAGTCCCTGAGTTCGGCAATCATGCGAATCCGCTTGGCGACCATGAAGAAGCCCACGGCATATCCAGTGGAGGAGATCACTACCATCCAGAAAGAAGTAACGCCGACGGAATAGACAAGACCAGGCCCGCCTACAAAACCGAATCCGCTCAAGGTGCTGGAGAAAAGCGCCAGAGCAACTACTATTGGTCCTAGGCTACGACCAGCTATGAAGAAATCGCTGGTGTTGTGGGTGCGGCGCATAGCCCATAGGCCCGTGAGTACGCAGAAGGCCATGTACACGATGACGCTGCCAACGATTATTTCTTGCCTGTAGGCTTCCATGAAATCAGTGATTCGCTAGCTCTGTCTTGTCAGCTTTCGCGATTAAGAGCTTTTTGAATTGTTGTTCGTCCTCTGGCGTGTAAATATATTTATGAAATCCGACACTGTACAGAACAACAAGGGGAATGGCGCCTAGCCAGGTGCCATATACCGCCCATGCAGTTGCAATGGGAAACCCCAGGAAATAGTCTGTATTGCCGGTTTCCAGGTATTGCAGATGCGACGAATACATCTGCCACGCGATGAATAGGGTTAAAACTACGGTGCCACCCATGTATATAAGTATTTCTCTTGAGCGGTAGCGTTCGGAAATGCCCAGCAGTGATAACAAGACAATCTGGATCAGCAACAAACACTGGAAAGCAAATCCCAAGTTCCCGATTTGTTCAAACCGGGCAAGACCGTCACCTCCGACTTGCATGCCGGAAAATTCAGGATGAGGCACCCCACTGGCATTTGTAACTGGTTCGGCCAAGCTTATGGCCACCAGTATGCCAACCATAAACAGGCTGACAACGAAGATTATATAAATCAACTTACTTCGCATGAGAAGTTCGTACCTGGATGAGATTTAAACTGGGTCTAGTTTCCCAGCTTAAATACATACAAGTGGCCCCCTTCAGGTATAGCAACATCACCGCCAGCGAAAGCGGCAATCCCCTGGAAGTTACTAGAACCAATAGCTACATAAGCTTCACCATCTAACTGGTAGGCAATTGGTTGGCTACGAATTCCTCCACCTAGCCGGAATCGCCATAATTCCTCACCTGTTTCTGCATTTAATGCGAATGCATGACCAGTTTGGCTACCAGTGAAGACTAAACCCCCTGCTGTGCTCAACGTCCCTGCCATCATGGGTTGGGGATCCATAAACCGCCATCGTACTTCACCTGTTTGGTAGTCCATTGCAGTGACATGGCCGTAGGCGGATCCATCGGCAGGATCTACCGGGATAGGAAGTCCGCCGGTAAAGAACTGCCCCTCGAAATGAATGCTAATCCCTTTTTGCATCATCTGGCAGCTTTCAATTACTGGAATAAAAGCCAAGTTTAAGTCGGGGTTTAGGGACCCGGCAACGGCACCGTTCATTCCACCGAGGGCTCCTGGGCAGACCCGATACGTGGGCTCTTCGGTGGGCATTGCCTCAGGGTTTACGACAGGCCGACCACTTGCTTCCATCGCGGTTGCCCAGTTGAGTTGCTCCATGTAACTGGTCGCCTGAATAAACTCGCCGTTTTCGCGATTAATAGCGTAAAAGAAACCGTTCCTGTTAGCCTGCACTAGGGCTTTAACGGTTTCGCCGTTCACATCGAGATCGGCTTGGAATAGATGGCTATTACCGTCGTAGTCCCACACATCATGTGGTGTAAACTGGTAGTACCACTGTCGCTCACCGGTATCCGGATTCAGTGCCAGCACGCTGTCAGAGAATAGGTTATCCCCAAGTCGCGCGTCGCCGTTCCAATCCGGGGCCGGGTTGCCGGTAGTCCAGTAAAGCAGATTCAACTCAGGGTCATAGGTACCGATAGTCCAGGCCGGTGCGCCGCCAGTTTCGTAGGAGTTACCTGACCAGGACTCAAAGCCGGGCTCACCTTCGGCGGGCACGGTATAGTGACGCCAGGCAAGCTCGCCGGTGTTAACGTTATAAGCATCGAAAAATCCACGCACTCCGTATTCACCGCCGGCGATGCCGATAATGGCCATGTCTTTGACAATAAGTGGTGCCGAAGTGGCGCTGAATCCCTGAAAGTACTCGATCATTTCCGTATTCCACAAAATTTCGCCTGACTTTCGGTCGAACGCTAGCAGCCGCGCATCCAGGGTTGCCATCAATACCTTGTCGTCAACTATTGCAACCCCGCGATTGGCAGGTCCACAGCATATTCGTAAGTCTCCCGGTTGAGGATGATCATAACGCCAGTAGAGTTGCCCGGTAGCCGCGTCTAACGCAAACAATCTGTTATAGGAGGAGGTAACATACATGATGCCGTCATAGACCACCGGTGATGCCGCGAACTGACCCGTTGTTCCCGTCGGGAATCCCCAGGCAAATTGCAGCTGATCCACATTTTCGGGAGATAATTCGGTAATAGGGCTATGGCGGTTGTTGCTATAGTCGCCCCCATATTGAAGCCAGAGCTCCGGATTATCACTGTGTGGTTGCGATAGTAATTCGGTGGTGACTGCCCCCATACCGTTGCCTATAGGAGCATCGTTTAGCCAATGAGTGGTGCTGACCACCAAAGCCTCAGCCACATCATTTGGGTCTAAAGTTGCTCCTTGCTCACTAGCGAGTGTTTCGTTCACATCTAAGGTTTCGCTAGTTTCCGGGCTACATGCTGCTAAAAGAGCTATTAGAAAAGCGCTCATCCACGGCAGTAATGGAAGTGATAGAAACTGTGTTTTTTGCATGATACGTCCCTTTCTTTTTGGAGATCGAGTTAAACAGGGAGTTCTTGTGAACTCCGAGAAAGCACCTAGTCGGTAGCGAAGCATAATAACCCTGATTACTCTAGTCCAGTAAAGCTTCAAGCTGAATGACTTTTGGGCGTCGAAAAACGGCCTTCCTTGACAATACTTCCCGGAGAGGTCATGTTCTCATGCTACGTCAAAGGTCTGTTCGAATCCTAAGAATAGCCAAATAATAGAAGTAAAGAGAGGTCAAAATGATTACAACAAAGAAATCCGGCCCAGGACTCTTATTAAAAACCGGATTAGTGGGACTCATTATTTCTGTCCTATCTGCTGGTGCAATGGCACAGCGAGGATCGATGGCAGAATCGGGCAAGCCGGCTGCTCATGCTGGCCAGCAACCGATAAATAATTTACCGAATCCCTATGTGACAGAGCGTAATTTTGGCTCTTTACCGGATGGGCGTAGTTGGGGTTCTGTAAGTGCTATGAACGTTGATATTGATGGTGTGCACATATGGGTAGGCGATCGTTGTGGAACCAATCAGTGTGCAACGACGCCTGATATCAATCCAATTGTAAAACTGGATCCAAATGGCAGAGTTGTTGCTCAATTTGGTGCTGGACAAATTTTATGGCCTCACGGTATGGATGTTGATAGCGAAGGTAATATCTGGATTGCTGATGCCCGAGTCGCCAACGGCAATGAAATTAGTCAAAATCCGGCCGCCGCCAACATAGGTAGTTCAGTCCTGAAATTCAGCCCAGATGGTGAACTCTTGCTGACAATTGGTACGCCTGGGGAAGTTGGTGATCCGCCATCTCATTTAACTGATCCTAATGATGTGTTGATTGCTCCTAACGGCAGAATTTACATTGCTGAAACTCATGGTGCGCAATTCCAGGGTGAGCCTGGTGCGGATACAAAAAGCCGCATCACCATGTGGGAGCCAGATGGCACATATATAGGTCACTTCGGTGAATATGGATGGGATGATGGTCAATTCCGTTCGCCCCATAGTCTAGCTATGGACTCACAAGGACGCTTATTTGTGGCAGACCGTGGCAATAATCGCATCCAGATTTTCACTCAAGACGGTGAGTGGTTAGACACCTGGTATCAGTTCAGCCGCATCTCTGGTTTGTACATCGATCCAACCAATGACATGTTGTATGCCATCGATTCAGAATCCGATGAAAACTACAACCCTGGTGGTTGGAGAAAAGGTCTGCGAGTAGGAAATGCACGCAATGGTGAAGTACTTTATTTCGTTGCAGAGCATATATGCGGAGGAAGGGGTTTCTCCGGCATGGGTGGAATCGGCTGCATGGGTGAAGGTGTGACGGCAGACAAAGATGGAAATGTTTATGGCGGTGAAGTAGGTGTAATTCAAGGAGTGACTCGCTTTGTGCCGCGTTTGATTCCATAGTAGTTCACGTTTAAATCGAAACGGGCGTTGTCGCAGGACACCGTCCGTTTTTTCTTTAATTATTTGTTTTATTTTTAAGAGTAGTTATGAGTTCTCTATTTTCGCCACTTGATTTCAAGCGCGGCCCGAGTATGAAGAATCGTTTTATGCTTGCGCCATTAACCAATTTACAGAGCCATGAAGACGGCGTGCTTTCTAACGAAGAATTTCATTGGTTAACCATGCGGGCCAAGGGAGGCTTTGGATTGACAATGACCTGTGCCGCACATGTGCAGAGAATCGGGCAGGGATTTCCAGGGCAGTTAGGTGTTTTCAACAACAATCACGTTGAAGGATTAACACGACTAGCTAAGGCGATAAAAGGACAGGACAGTATAGCAATCTGCCAACTTCACCATGCTGGGATGCGATCACCGGAAGACCTAATCGGTGAAAAGCCTGTATGCCCGTCTTACAATGAGAAAACAGGTGCCCGGTCACTAAGTTATGAGGAAGTCGTGCAGCTCAGAGATGATTTTATCACTGCGGCAACGCGAGCTGAGGAAGCTGGATTTGATGGGGTTGAGATACACGGTGCCCATGGATACGTGCTTTGTCAGTTCTTCGCGAGCACCATCAATGATCGGGAAGACGACTATGGTGGCAGTCTTGCGAATCGCTACCGTATCCTGTTCGAAATTATTGATGGAGTGCGTGAATCTTGTCGTGATGATTTTATGTTGGGTGTGCGGTTGTCTCCTGAGCGTTTTGGGATGAGCCTTGATGAAGTCACACAAATTGCACAACAGCTTTTTAATGAAGACAAAATTGACTTTCTTGATATGTCTCTTTGGGATGTTTTCAAGGAACCGAATGAAGAAGAGAAGCAAGGGCGAACCTTATTGTCATATTTCACCGATCTTGATCGTCAAAATGTGCGTCTAGGCATAGCGGGCAAAATTCGCACACCGGAAGAGGCAGAAAGGGCGCTTGCCGGAGGTGTGGACTGGATCATGCTGGGGAGGGCAGCAATCCTTCACCATGATTTTCCAGCGCAACAACAAAAAAACCCTAACTTCTCACCAATAACTCTGCCAGTACCAAGAGAGCACCTAGAGAAAGAAGGGGTATCCGAAAAATTTATAGAGTATCTAAGTTCGTGGAAGGGATTTGTTGCAGATAACTAGACACCTTTCTCGAATTTATTTGCGTTTGCACTAATAAATAGTAGGCTGACTCTAATCTCCAATAGAATAAACGCCTGGAATTGCAATGTTCAAAATTTTATCGGTTGCAAAATTCAATCTGACTAAGAAATTGTATTGAGAGCTTCATGCGAGCACTTTCCATTTTACGCTCCTCTGCGATATTTGTTCTATTTCTCTTATCTGCCTGTGGTGCGCCAGAAGAAAGCTTGGAATCGAGCGAAATAACGGCTGGCATTGCTATGCGGGAAGAAGTGGTAGGTATGCAAATCTTGGATGATCCTTTTATCTGGTTGGAGGAAGTTGAAAGCGACGATGCTCTGGCTTGGGCGGCGGAACAGAATGCTTTGTCTATTCCAAAATTACAGGGCGACCCCCGATTTGAAACGATTCGTTCTGAGATAGAAGCCGTACTAACTTCCGAAGATCGTATCCCGTCGGGTTCGCTGGTCAACGGTAATGTTTACAATTTTTGGCAGGACAAAGATCACATTCGAGGTATTTTGCGACGCACCAGCCTGGAGAGCTATGCGGGCGACAGCACACAGTGGGAAACTGTTCTCGACATCGATGAATTGGCGACCATAGAAAGTGCCAATTGGGTGTACAAAGGCCGCACCTGTCTTCCCAGTAATCCCAGTCGCTGCCTAATTCACTTAAGTGACGGTGGTAAGGACGCAGTGTCTATACGTGAGTTCGATCTTGATCTAGCTAATTTCATTGACGGCGGTTTCTTTGTGGGCGAGGCAAAAACTAATATCGATTGGGTGGATGCCAACACACTGCTTGTGGGTTCGGATTTTGGGGATGGATCACTCACAACATCCGGTTACGCGCGAACATTAAGATTGTGGAGACGGGGGACGGCTCTGGAAAATGCTGAGCAAATCATCGAGGTCGGTGCAGAGGATATGTCTGTCGGGACCTTCACTGTCATGGGAGAGGACTCAGATTTCAGCTTCATTGTGCGCCGACCCGATTTCTTCACTGAGGAAACCTGGTTAATGACGGAACAAGGCATAATCGCAAAATTACCCTTGCAAATAGATGCGAATTTCCAGGGTGTTCTTGGTCAGCGTGTGTTGGTGTTGTTGCGGTCTGACTGGACTTTGGATGATGGTGAAACGTATGCCGCCGGAAGTCTGGTGTCATTAGATTTGGCTGGAAGTATCACGGCCCAGGCTCCGGTGGGGATTAGTACTGTTCTTAACCCGCGAACTGATGATCAACTTGATGCTATAAGTGGAGTTGGTATCACTGGTGACTCGGTTTATATAACGGCACTGAAAGATGTAGCGGGGATGTTGTTGCGCGTTCGGCCTGATGAAGATGGCTGGGAGGTCACCCGGATTGAGCTACCCGAGAACGGCGATATACGGATTATCTCTACAGATGATTACACTGATACCTTGCTGGTTAACTATGAGAGCTTTCTAATTCCGGACACGCTATATTTGATCGAAGGAGAGGCGGCCCCTGAGCCGATCAAAGCACTTCAACCGCACTTTGATATCAGTAATTACGTAACAGAGCAGCACTTCGCCACAAGTATTGATGGTACGCGCATACCCTACTTTGTGGTACGCCCTATAGATGTTGTTATGGACGGTACTATTCCCACTGAGATGACAGCTTACGGCGGGTTTGAAATTTCCCGCACACCTGCTTACATGGGAGCACTTGACCAGGCTTGGCTAGAAAGAGGAGGTGCATATGTACTCGCCAACATTCGCGGTGGTGGCGAATATGGTCCGACTTGGCATCAGTCAGCTTTACTGGAAAACCGACAGCGGGTGTTCGATGATTTCATTGCCGTTGCCGAAGACATTATCGGTTCGGGACTGACCAGTTCGGAACATTTGGGTATTCGCGGTGGAAGTAATGGAGGTTTATTGGTGACTGCCGTGATGGTGCAACGCCCGGAATTGTTCAGGGCCATTATCAGTGCGGTGCCTCTTATTGACATGTTGCGTTATCACAAACTGCTGGCAGGGGCGAGCTGGATGGCAGAATACGGCAATCCGGATCTCCCCGACCATCACGCTTTCATTTCAGGGTATTCGCCCTACCAATTGGTTTCACCCGAAGTTAAGTACCCGGAAATCTTCCTATGGACCAATCCAAAGGACGATCGGGTCCATCCGGGGCATGCCCGCAAGATGGCTGCCCGCATGCTTGAGCAAGGCCATGACATAATCTATTTTGAGAATACCGAAGGGGGTCATGGAGGCGGAGCTAACCTAAACCAATTAGCCACTACTGACGCCATGCAGATCGTTTATTTCCTGCAGCAGTTGGTTGATAACTAAAGCTGGTAACAGGACAGAGTTTTTAGAAATACAGTGAGCAGTTAGCGGCTACTGGGTGTCGAGATAATATTAGAAGATGTCGGTCAGGTCATAGCTTCCTGGACTGACCGATCCAGGTTTCTGAGTGTGACACTTAATCCATAAAACATTGCCACAAGCACGACCAAGATTACCGAAGCACCAAGGATGGCATTGGCGGCACCGATATTATCTGCGGCAATCGCCATCGGGAATACACCGATCGGTGTCAATCCGAAGCTAAGCATCATAAAACTGCTCACCCGACCCCGCACATTATCATCTACCAATAACTGGATTGCTGTATTGTTTACGGTCTGGCTAGCACTGACGCAGACATTGGCTATCAACAAGGGCACGAGAGCGACATAGAAATTGGCAATTTGACTGAATAAACCGAGAAAGACACCGAACGCGATAGTGCTGCCGAGCATCAGGTTTAAGCGGTTGGCATTATCACCTCGTCGTACTATCCAAATAGCGCCGATCACTCCCCCTATGCCACCTGTTGCCATGAGAATTCCGACCCTGCTCTCCCCCCCTTGCCAGGCCTGTTCCGCTAGCATCACAAGTATGTTCTGGAAGGGCATGGCTAGGAACATCGGGAGCAGGCCAAACCCGAGACAAATGAGCACTGGGCGGTTCCTGACTATATAACCGAAGCCGTGAGTAATATCTGCCAGCAGGGGTTTCTTACTGCTATGAGATTCCGACGAACGGCTCTTGTCTATGCCGAACATACAGATTATGGCGCAACCGTAGAGAATAGATGCCAGCACGTAGGCTGTGACAAAAGAAGATTGGGCGATAATTACTCCCATGGCGGCAGGTCCCAACACGCGATTTAGATTCATAGCCCCACTTTGAAAGGCCATTGCGCTTTGTAAGGCCTGGGGCCCAACCACCTTCATAGTTATGGCCATACGGGCTGGCATGATAAAGGGAAAGGCACATCCCGCGACAAACGCAGTGCATAGCATGTGCCAGAACTCGAGACGACCGAGGAGCAGCAATATCAAGATGAAGATCTCGTTGGCGACAATAAGAGACTGGCCAATGACAACAAGCCTGCGCCGTTCAACCCTGTCTGTAATCGCTCCACCCAGCAACGAAGCGAATATCAGTGGTATAGCCACTACTAGGTTGATGTAGGCTAGTGACGTGGCCTGTCCAGTTAGTTCCCAGGCCAACAGGGTACGAGTCAGCATCTGGCCTTGCATAGCAAAGAAAAAAGCGACGTTACCGAAGAATAACCAGCGAAATTGAATGATTGAAAATACGCTATATGCGCTGGAACTGTTGCGCTCCGAATCTGCGACTGAATTAAAAATGCTACTCGCTCCCTGAATTGAGGGCGAAGTATAACTATGATCAAGGACTAACTCTAATTTGATATTGGTTAGGCAAGACCTGTGCTTGCAAAGTAGCGAGCGATCGTGAAACTATCTATAGCGTTTAGAGAAACGGGAGACCACATTCGTGGTAACACTTCAAGCCCTTTTTGGCTTAATGGTTTTTATTGGAATCGCTGTCCTTTTTAGCGAGCAACGTCGAATGCTAAATTGGCAACTATTAGCTGCCGGGCTTGGACTACAGTTCCTGGTTGCTTTTGTGATGTTCCGCTTCGAATTGCTGCAAGAATTACTTAATGCGCTAAACCGGGTGGTGATAGCGATTGCCGATGCAACCGAGACGGGTAGTCTGTTCCTCTTCGGGTACCTCGGCGGAGATCCTTCTAATGTTGCCTACCCATTTTCTATCGATAACCCAGAAGCAACGGTGATCCTGGCATTTCGCATTCTTCCTTTGATACTTATCTTTACCGTCCTATCTGCCATTCTATGGCATTTCCGAATTCTTCCCGTGATCGTGCGTGGTTTCTCAGTTGTGTTACGCCGGGCCATGGGTGTCAGTGGAGCAGTAGGGCTTAGTGCGGCTGCCAATATCTTTATTGGTATGGTGGAATCGCCAGCCCTCATTCGACCGTATATAAAAGGACTCACTCGTAGTGAATTGTTCGTGGTGATGTCTTGTGGTATGGCTACTATTGCCGGCACAGTCATGGTGCTTTATTCAGTGATTCTGGGAGAGGTGATTGATAATGCTCTAGGGCATATTCTGACGGCGTCAGTCATCAGTGCGCCCGCGGCCATCATGCTTGCGTTGATCATGGTGCCCGCGGCCCCAAAAGATTCAGCAAAAATTGCTGGTGGTGATGCGGTTGATATTAGCACCGACTACCATAACGTTATGGATGCCATCGTGAGAGGAACCAGCGATGGACTGAAACTCATGGTCAACGTGGGCGCAATGTTGTTGGTGTTTATTGCCTTGGTAGCTCTGTTCAATAGTGCACTGCTACTGGTACCTTATTCCAGTAACGACCCGTTCACTCTGCAAACAATACTGGGATGGATGTTTGCTCCCCTGGTTTGGTTGATGGGTATTCCTTGGCAGGAAGCACAATTAGCAGGCACATTGATGGGCATCAAGACAGCATTAAATGAGTTGCTGGCGTTTCTTGCTCTGGTCGATCTGCCGGCAGAGTCGTTGTCTGACAAATCTACAATTATTATGACTTATGCACTATGTGGCTTCGCCAATTTTGGTAGCCTCGGCATTATGATTGCGGGCCTCACAGGAATGTGTTCGGAGCGTACCCGCGAAATTGTTGCGCTAGCACCCAAGTCCCTTATTTCTGGGACCCTAGCCACTTGCATGACAGGAACAATTGCCGGGCTGCTCTCTTTCTAGCTGTTTAGTTGGTTCTTTAATTTGTTGGTGCTTTATAATAAGTTCTGCATTCCCTAATTGCGAAGCTACAGGAAAGGAATCATGTCTTTAAATCGCCGTATTTTTATGAAATTTGCTTCAATGACCGGCCTCGGTGCTGTTTCATACCCCATGACTTCAACGGCCCAAACCAGCGGTCTTCTTCCGGCTCCGATGATGCCACCTCCAAGCTTTGTAAATACCAACGGTATTCGAATGGCGGTGTATGAGAAAGGATCGGGGCCCGCAGTTGTATTCAGTCATGGCTTTCCCGAACTAGCTTTTAGCTGGCGTAGCCAACTCGATGCAGTAGCGGCGGCGGGCTATCATGCTATTGCGCCAGATCAACGAGGATACGGATTAACAGGCGGGCCTGAAGATCCGGCGCAATACGGTATTGATTACTTTTGTGATGACTTGATCGGTATACTGGACGCTAAGGGCATAGACAAAGCAGTATTTGTGGGCCATGACTGGGGGGGTGCAGTTGTCTGGGCAATGCCTCTTCTGCATCCTGATCGTTGTCTCGGTATTGTTGGCTTAAATACTTCCGCTAGTCGACCGGCTAACTTACCTCCTGTCGAAAACAGTGAACCTTCATTAATTGTAATGACGCCTAATTATTACTTTGCCACTTTCATTCCTCAGGGTCAGGCCGAACCGGTCCTGGAAGCGGATATAAGGAAGACGTTTGATTTTTTCCTCTCGAGAGGCGGTATATGGGATAAGGAAGCCTTTGCCCAATTGCCCGAGGATAGTGATGAACGGCAAATGAACTTACTGGCTATGCTGCAACGTGAAGATCCTCCAGGTGAGCCTTTTATGTCGGAAGAAGTCATGACTTATTTTACTGAAACATATGCAGCCACCGGTTTCACAGGGGGGTTGAATTGGTATCGTGCCAGTGTGCGACTTGGCGCCATACTGGCGAATGCGCCAAGTCGTATCGAAGTTCCCAGCCTTTATATTGGAGCTGAAAACGATGTAATCCTGCCACCATCATCCGCAGACGGGATGGAAGACTTCATCGGTGACTTGGAGAAGTATACGGTGCTGGATAGTGGTCACTGGACCCAGCAGGAAAAACCCAGTGAAGTGAACCGTGTGATTATAGATTGGCTAAAACGCAAGATAGCCTGAGCGAAAAATACTAAAACATTTGAAAGGAGCTGTCGTGAAAAAGCATCTGTTGGTGTTGACTGCGTTACTTGTCACTAATCTTTCGTACGGACAAATCAACGCCAAGCTTATGCGTTACATGGATGTGTCTGATAATCAGATTGTTTTCGTCTACGGCGGTGACGTGTGGTTGGTGGCCAAGCAGGGTGGAACCGCCATACAACTTACTAACTCGCCTGATGAGGAAAGTTATCCCAGATTCTCTCCTGATGGTTCGGAAGTGGCCTATACGGCGAGCTATAACGGTAACGAAGATGTATTTATTGTGCCGGCTACTGGAGGTATACCCACGCGCGTTACTTACCAGTCCCATGCAGACCGCATGGTAGAGTGGCACCCCGATGGAGAGCATATTTTGTTTGCTTCTTCGCGCGCTAGCGGTATCCAGCGAGTGCGAAAGTTTTTCCTGGTTAGTAAGGAAGGCGGATTACCAGAGCTTTTAAATGTACCCTATGGTGAGCTAGCCAGTTTCTCACCCGATGGATCTCAGTTGGCCTATGTGACACGGCTCGCAGAAGATCGTCCTTTTAAACGCTATCGTGGTGGCTACTCCTCTGATATTTATTTGTATGATTTAGAAAATGATACGGCAATTAATATCACGGACAGTAACGCCATCGATGCTAAGCCGGCCTGGGTAGGGAACAAGATCTTCTTTATCTCCGACCAAGGCGCCAACATGCGCCTTAATATTTATTCCTATGATATCCGAGAAGGATCCACTACCCAGATAACGGAATTTGAAGATTTTGACATCTCGTATCTTGGTGCGGGTAGCAACGACCTCGTATTTGAGGCCGGAGGTGACCTCTTCCAGATGAATATCGACAATATGGAGGTTCAAGCTGTTCCGGTGAACGTGGTGAGTGATCTTTCTGCTGAGATACCTGGAGCCGAAGATGTCAGTCGTCGCATTGCTAACATGACTGCGTCTCCCGGAGGAAAACGCATCGTGTTCGAAGCTCGTGGGGAGCTTTTTAATGTGCCTGTGAAGGAGGGTTATAGCGTCAACATGACCCAGAGCAGTGGCGCCTTTGATCACAATCCCGCTTGGTCGCCGGACGGCGAGTTACTAGCGTATTGGAGCGACAAGACAGGTGAATACGAGATTCATTTGCAGACAACTGATGCTAATAGCAGCGCAAGGCAACTTACCCGCCGAGGGAAGGGGTTTGGATACGATTTGTTTTGGTCGCCAGACAGCAGCAAGCTCGCTTTCATAGACGAGACCAATACTATCTTTCTAGTTAGTGTGGAGTCAGGAGAAATGGCCGTTGCCGGCAACTATAGCTGGAACATCGGGCATGGAGGCCGCTTCGCTTACTCCATAGCCTGGTCACCAGATTCCCGCTGGCTGGCATTTGCCCGGGGCCAGGACAATGCTAATGACGCCATATTTATTTATGATGCAGCCGAAGACGAATCGCATCAGGTGACAAGCGGTTATTACCAGGATACGTCGCCGGTCTTCAGCGTCGACGGCAATTACTTATTTTTCCTCACCAATCGAAACATGGAGGCGGTGTATTCCGACCTTGATGCGACCTGGATCTATCCGAATTCAGCCCAGATTGCTGCAATTAGCCTGTTGCCAGACACGGCAACACTGCTGCCCGTGAAAAATGATGAAATTGAACTAGAAGTGGAGGTCGATGAAGGCTTGGGCGAAATGTCAACCGAAGATGCGCAAGCGGAGTTGGCTGTGGATATAGATTTCAGCGACATTGAATCGCGTTTGGTGTTGTTACCGCCAGAGGCTGGCAATATAGGGCAGCTATTTCCTTTCCAGGACAAGCTAGCTTATCTCCGCCGGCCCAATAGCGGATCTACCGAGGAAAATTCTTCCCTGATGTTTTACGATTTTGAAGAGCGTCAGGAACAAACTGTGTTCGGAGATGTTGACCGTGCCGTTCAGGCCGCTGATGGCAAGACCATGCTGATTGCCAGTAACAACCGCTACGGCATTGTTGAAGTGGCGCCAGATCAGAAACTGGAAGAGTCGATTCCTACCGATGGGTTGGTCATGGATCTAGTACCTCGTGAAGAGTGGGAGCAGATATTTGATGATACCTGGCGCCGTTACAGGGATTTCTTCTACGATCCAAACATGCATGGGATAGATTGGGCTGCGATGCGAGAACAATACGGTGCACTACTGGTCGATGCACGCACTCGTTGGGATGTGCAGAATATCCAGTTTCATCTCCTGGGTGAAACCAGTGCTGGACATACCTACGTGCGCGATGGCGATGTGGAGCGCGCCGAACGACGAGAGACCGGTTTCCTCGGGATTGATTGGGCGCAGAATGACAACCTGTACTTGATTGGTAGAATTGTGCGACCGGCATCGTGGGATACCGAAGTACGTTCGCCGTTCGACTTGACTGGCGTGGGCGTGCAGCAAGGTGATTATATCCTAGCCGTAAATGGTGTTTACCTCGATACCAATAAGGATCCATATGCAGCTTTTGAAGGACTGTCAGCTGACACAATTTCCCTCTTGGTAAGCTCAACAGGTGAACTAGAGGATGCCCAATCCGTTACCCTACAGGCGCTCACCCAGAACCAGGAAAACGCACTACGGAATCTCGAATGGATTGAAAACAATCGAAAGATGGTGGATGAACTGTCTGGGGGTAGGCTGGGGTACATTTACATGAGTAACACTGCGGATCGCGGGCAGTTGGAACTTGTACGCATGTTCTATGGGCAGTTAGACAAGGAAGGTTTTATTATTGATGAGCGTTTTAATGGTGGAGGCCAGTTGGCGGATCGGTTCTTGGAACTGATGCAAAGGCCCATAGTTTACAATTTACACTGGCGCCATGGACGAGATCAAACACAGCCAATCAAGACCAATCCAGGGCCGATGGGTATGTTAATTAATGGCTGGGCAGCTTCTGGCGGTGATGGCTTACCCTGGGCTTTTCAGGAATTGGAAGCAGGGCCCATTGTTGGTGAAAACACAATGGGTATCTTGGTAGGTCCAGCGACTGGGCATACCTTGATTGATGGTGGCGGAATTACTGTTCCGGGCGCTCGTTTGTATGATAATGACGGCCATTGGTTCTGGGAAGGCGAAGGAGTAAGTCCAGATATCGAAGTGTGGGATGATCCGTCGATACTAGCCGAAGGAGGCGATCCTCAGATTGAACGTGTCGTGGAGGAAGTGCTCAAGTTAATAGACGAAGCCTCGCCGCGCATGACACCAGCTCCGCCCCTGGAGGATAGAACGGCACGAGGGCTTAGGAACAATTAGGGTTCATCTTTCTGAAGAGCTGGCATCACGAATTCGTTTAAACTCGTTCCCGGGGAACCACTCAGGGAAGCTGGTTTCCTGAGTAAGTCTCTGTCCGATGTCGAAGTACATCATTATGTCCTCGGCGGCGCCACTTAGATCCCAATTAGGGTCGTACTCGTCCGACGGGGCATGATAACGGTTATCAGTGTAATCCTGCGATTGAGCTGCACCATATTCTTGCCCGAATTCAATATTATCTTTCCCAGATTCAGCAAAGAGTGCCGGGACTCCCACTTTAGCGAAATTGAAATGATCTGACCGGTAATAGAGGCCGCGCTCCGGATTGGGCTCGGCGGATAGGTAGCGACCCTGAGCTGAAGCTGTCGCCTCCAGATAGTTTTCCAGTTCACTGCTGCGCGCTCCGACTACTATCACGTCCCGAGTGCGGCCAATTGTGTTCATATTGTCCATGTTGATGTTAGCCACAGTTTTGGGAATAGGGTAGATGGGGTTCTCGGCATACCATTGAGAGCCAAGTAAACCGGATTCTTCGGCTGTGACCGCAAGGAATATCACCGTCCGTGCAGGAGGGGCGACCTGGGCATGAAGATGAGCCAACGCCAACAATCCAGCCGTGCCTGTAGCATTGTCCGCCGCGCCATTCCAGATATTGTCGCCTTCCACCGCCGGATTCACACCGAGGTGATCCCAATGGGCAGTGTATATAATGGTTTCATCCGGGCGCGTAGTGCCCGGTATAGTGGCGATGACATTTTGGGATTCAGACGTACGTACTGAGTTTTCGATGCTTATGCTAGCTTTTATGTCCGCCATGGGAATTGCGGTAAAACCAGGTTCCGAGGCACCGGCTTTGAGCTCGTCAAAGACAAGTCCCGCGCCATCAAACAATGCTTCCGCAGAATCCAAGGTCAGCCAGCCTTCTATTTCAGCCCGATCGCCATTCAGGTTCTCAGCCTCCAATCCAATTTGCGGACCTGACCAACTGTTATTGACTACTTCCCAGCCATAACCTGCGGGGCCGGTTTCGTGCACTATCAGTGCTGCTGCCGCACCTTGACGTGCTGCTTCTTCAAACTTATAAGTCCAGCGGCCATAGTAAGTCATAGCATTGCCGTTAAATAGATCAGGGTTCTGAGTGGCATATCCTGGGTCATTCACCAAGATGATCACTGTCTTGTCAGTAACATCAATCCCCGCATAGTCATTCCAGTTGCGTTCTGGTGCCACAATTCCATATCCGACAAACACCATGTCACTACCCTGAACTGTTACATACGGAATCTGTTGTTGGGTGCCTACCATTACCTGGTCACCATAATTAAAAGTAGCTTCGTAGTCACTGCCTTGCATGTAGATGGAGGCATTGCTGGAAGTAGTGAGTTCTGTTACAGCGACAGATTGAAAGTAAGAATCTCCGTTACCTGGGCCGATTCCCAAACTCTGGAACTGATCTCTTAGATAGTTAATAGTTTTATCTTCTCCTGGAGTTGCCGGAGCCCGACCTTCGAACTCATCGGAGGCAAGTATTGCCGTGTGCTTATGCAGGATCACTTCTATCTCGGCCATTGCTGACCCATCGGATTCAGTTGGTAGAGTTTGTTGTGTGGGGGTTTGTAGGGTTTCCTCATTACAGGAAACTAGGGCCGCGGTAAGGATTAATAGGACTAAAACACGAACAGACATGGTCGCCTCGATTTTAATTTTAATAAACATGCGATAGAAACAATAACTGAACTACTAGGTATCGGCTACTGATCGGGATTCCCGAGAGGGGGAGTGGGTTCTGGCCTGTCTGGCCTGAAAGGAGATTGTCCAGGTCCATCCGGTGGGCCATCGGGGCGCCCAGGTCTGAATCCGGGCCTACCATTTCTTCCCCGTGATCTGTCTACTCCCTCGCGAGGTCCTCGTCTCTGCACAAACTCTTGAGCTATTTGACGTTCTTCTTCGGAAAGCTCGTTAAGCAGGGTGATAGTTTGTTGATGAGAAAGAGATTGGTAGCGCTCGTTGGCTTCACGCAATACGGCAAAGGCTTGGCTCAGCGCCTGAGCATCAAAAGTATCTGAAGCCATTAATTCATTTACGAGACGTTGTGCCTGTCCCATCCGACGGCGAATGGGCCGAATCTCGCTATCGCTCTGTTCCAATAGAGGAACAAGTTCCATTCGCCGTTCTTCGCTTAAATCTCGTACTACCCACCCAACATTAGGTGGAAAAGGTCTTGGTCCAAATTCGCGAATGTTGGAGGTTCGGTATCCAATGCCACCAATAAGAACCAGATTGACTGCTAGAGAGGCGACCAGGGCTATCAGGATTAATTTGTTTCTATCCTTCATTAAAAATCGTTCTCCGAGTAGTTGTTTAACGAGAGCATGCTGAGCTCATCCTCCCAGTATTCTATTTCGTCAGACTCGAATGCCACACCGAAACTGTAAAAATTGCCAAGAATAATACCGAATACTAACGGCAAACAGGCTGCCGCGACTGGCTGCCACAATCGCGAAACGAATCCACTGTTAGGAAGTAACCAGTCCAATAATTGATCCAAGGGTGAAACAGTGCGCGGAGGAAGAGGCTGACCCAGTATCCTGGTTTCGAGGTTCGTAAAGGCTGGAACAGGAAGCAAATCCAGTTGTTGTTCTAGCTCCAGGTAGTCGTTCATCAGTGCTCGTGCTTCTTCACTGCCTGCTATGAAATCCTCACCAGCGCGCTGAAGGCCAGATGGCCATGCTGCTAAATTTGCACCATGGACTACGATTAAGCGGGAAAATTCGTCAAATGTAATCATTTTAAATATCGTCTATTCCTTGGTGTTCGATGCTTGTTTCACTCAGTGCCTTTCTAAGACTGCGTTTCGCCCTTGCGATTGCCGACTCTAGTGCCTTGATTGTCATATTCATGATAACAGCAGCTTCTTTGTTGGAGAATCCGGAGTAATGACACAGAGTCAAGGCGCTGCGCTGGTTTTCCGGAAGTCCTTTAATAGCCAGTTCTAATTGTATTGCCCGTTGGAACGCTTCGCTTCCATCGCTAGGATTCTCACGACGTTCCTGATTCGCTTCGACCTCATCTTGGATCTCAGACTGTAATTCAATTCTTTTATGCCGTCTCAGAAAATCGATACACAAGTTACGAGTTATGCGATGCAACCAGGTGGACAATTTTGATTTATCGGCTTGCCATTTCCCGGCATTTACCCATAGCTTGAGAAAGGCCTCCTGCGCAATGTCCTCGGTATCCTTTTGATTACCAAGCATTCGGTAAGCATAATAACTAACGGATTTTAGATGCTGTTTGACGATGATCTGGTATGCGGACTGATCGCCATTACTTATTGCTAGCATCAATTCTTCATCTGTCATTACGCTTTTAACAAGCCCCTTACATAAATGACAATACTATAACTGTTAAGATTGTCCTCCACTATTCCCACGGGGTCTACCTCGTTTGTCTGACCCACGACGACTTCCCGATTCACGAGAACCACCAGCCCCACGCTGTCTACGGAATTCACTTCCAGTTAAAACGCCGTCGCCATCTCGATCCATAGTGTCGAAGTTGGCTTCCTGGAACTCGGCGAGCGTGACCATTTCGTCACCGTTAATGTCCATTTCATGAAAGCGTTCCTCGGCGCGGGCGGTCATCCTTTCGCGCATTTGGGCACGGCGTTCGTCACGCACACTTGGATCCGGTCTATCATTCTGCTGCGCGCTTTGCTGACCTCTACGAGCTCTGTTCCTGGGCCCAAAGGAGGGACGAGCATTCAAAAACTCATCAATAGTCAATACTCCATTGCCATCAGTATCGAGTCGAGACATTCCGTCCCGGTCACTCTCCTGGAATTCAACAAAGCTGATAACTCCATCACCGTTTATATCCAATTGCTCTACTGCGCCGCGACTGGCTCTTTTCTCTTCGGCTGCCAAAAGTGTTGTTGAAGAAACCAGTAATCCCAGTCCAACTACATAAATTAGCTTCTGCATGTTATTTCTCCTGCACATCAAGTTATTTGTTAGGTTATACGCAAAAGGTGGCGTTTCCCGTCGCCATCTTAGACCTATATTTAAGGTTGTTGAAGCAAGGGGGTATTGGTTGATTCACTCCCTGTTCCATGTAAGCATGTCAGGCCCGTTTAAGGAGTGTTGCACATGATTAACCGAAGCAAAAGATTCACTCAAGGGCTAGTGGCGTTAATTGCTGTTGGCTTTTTGTTTGCTGCTCAGAGTTATGGACAGGAATATGTCATGGATCCAAGCTGGCCCAAACCATTACCTGAAGGAATTGAATGGGGCCAGGTTCCTAACGTCACCATTGATGAGGATGGGTATATATACGCTTTCCATCGGTCCGATCCCCCGGTGTTAAAATTCGATAAGGAAGGAAACCTAGTGGATTCCTTCGGCAGCACCAACTGGGTAGCGACCCCACACGGATTTCGGGTTACCCCAGATGGGGATATTTGGGCAACCGATTACAATCCCCAGTCCGGTCACACCATTACTAAGATAGATACTAATGGCCGTATCTTGTTGCGCTTGGGTGCGCGGGGTTTTATAGGCACCGGGCCAAACACTTTTAATGGGCCGACCGATGTCGCTCAGGCCCCAGATGGAAGTTTTTTCGTTGCAGATGGTCACTGGAACAATCGCATCGTTAAGTTCGACAAGGACGGAAGATATGTAATGGAATGGGGTAAAAAGGGTTCTGAGCAAGGTGACCTCAATGTGCCTCATACCATCGTTATTGACCGCAGGGGAAGAGTGCTAGTTGGTGACCGCTCCAATGAACGCATCCAGATCTTTAATCAAGATGGGGAATACCTGGATGAGTGGGATCAGTTCGGTCGACCCAGTGGCATGTTTATCGACCTGAACGATGTCCTCTACGTCGCAGACTACGAAAAACTGCGTCGGGTTACCTATGGTAGTGCGGAAGACGGCACGATAACGGGGTTTATCGAAGGCTCTGAACCGGAAGGCATAGTAGTTGATGCCGAGGGGAATGTTTACACTGGCGAAGTGACCGGTGGACAGGGTGGTGAAGGCCGAATCATCCGCAAATTCATAAAGCAATAATTCATTCGGGCGGATTTTATAACCGGAGTTACCGGCGATATCGTCGAAAGCTCCTCCAGCGCATGGCTTCGGTTATATTAACCCCGCCTCTCTTAATTTGATAGAATCGCAACCCCTCTACCATTGTGAGCAAGCACACCTGGAAATTGCAGGTGTACTTGGGCTAACGCGCGTTAAATATTGATATGCAACTAGTTGAAGAAAAGCTGGATGAACATCATCTCGACGAGAAAGAAGTTGTCGATGTGGTCGTGCGCTTTGCAGGAGATTCCGGTGACGGAATGCAACTAACGGGAACTAATTTCGCTCAAACGACTGCGCTTTATGGAAACGACCTGTCGACTTTCCCTGATTTCCCGGCGGAGATTCGTGCACCTGCTGGAGCAACTTTTGGTGTTTCAGCTTTCCAGATTTATTTCGGGGCAGAAGATATCACTACCGCCGGCGATGCTTTGGATGTGTTGGTTGCAATGAATCCAGCTGCGCTGGTCACCAATATCGATAATCTAATTAATGGCGGTCTAATCATTGCTGACAGCGGCAGTTTTAAAGCCAAGAATCTGAAAAAGGCTAAGTACAAGACGAGTCCGTTGGAAGACGGCTCGCTGGATGGGTTCAGGTTGCTCAGTATCGATATTTCCAAACAGGTTCTCAGCGCGGTTGAACCTTTTGACCTTGGCCATAAAGCCGCACTGCGTTGCAAGAACATGTGGGCGCTGGGATTAGTAATGTGGCTCTTTGATCGTGACCGCAATCCAACGATCGAAAACTTGAGAACCAAGTTTGCAAACAAACCGGAAATAGCAAATGCTAATATTGCAGCACTTAATGCGGGACATGCCTATGGTGAAACTGCCGAGCTCCCAGCTGGCATTCATATGTACAAGGTACCGAAAGCGAAAGTGGCACCTGGCACTTATAGAAATATAACTGGCACAACCGCAATAGCTTGGGGATTGATTGTTGGCTCCGAGCTGGCGGAAATAGATTTGTTATTTGCTTCTTATCCGATTACGCCGGCATCGAATGTGTTGCACGAATTAGTCACCCGCAAGCAGTTTCGCGTTAAAACCTTTCAGGCTGAAGACGAGATATCCGCCGTTTGCGCTGCAGTAGGGGCTTCTTTTGCAGGCTCACTCGGCGTGACGTCCAGTGCGGGTCCGGGAATTACTCTGAAAGCTGAAGGAATGGCTCTTGCGGCAGCATCAGAGTTGCCCCTTGTTGTTGTGGATACTCAGCGTGGCGGGCCTTCAACCGGGTTACCTACTAAAACAGAGCAGTCCGATTTCAACATGGCCCTTTATGGACGCCACGGGGACACTCCTGTCGCTGTGATTGCAGCAGCGACATCGGCTGATTGTTTCGAAGTGGCCATTGAAGCTGTGCGTATCGCAACAAAGTATATGACACCAGTCATAATTTTGTCTGATGGTTATCTGGCCAATGCTTCCGAGCCTTGGCAAATTCCTGACGCGGATTCCCTGACAGCCTTTCCGGTCCGGCATCACGTAGAAGCGGAAGGATTTAAGCCTTCGCTAAGGGATAAAGAGACATTGGCACGAGTTTGGGCGAAACCCGGCACACCAGGATTGGAACACCGTATTGGGGGTATTGAGCGCAGCTATGAGAGCGGTGATATTTCTTATGACCCTAAAAATCATCAGAAGATGACAGATTTACGGGCAGCCAAGATAGCAAGGATTGCTGACGACATTCCACTCCAAGAAGTATGCTATGGGAAAGACTCTGGCAAGCTAGCGGTAGTTGGTTGGGGTTCGACTTTTGGCGCTATTCACCAAGCAGTAAAAAGAGCCTCGGCTGAAGGATTAGAGGTGTCCCATATCCAGGTCAGGTATCTCTCTCCGTTGCCGCGTAACCTCGGTGATTTATTAAACAGATTTGAGACGGTGCTGATTCCGGAAATGAACACAGGTCAGTTCATACGGCTCATTCGTGCCGAATACCTGATAGATGCCATTGGCTTAAACAAAGTGGCTGGCCAGCCCTTCAAGATTGGTGAAATTTTGGCGGCGATTCATCAGAAATATGCCCAGTTGGGGGATAAATCATGAACAAGCCCCTGCCCACTCTAACTCTGAAGGACTTCGCCTCGGACCAGGAAGTAAGGTGGTGTCCCGGCTGCGGCGACTATGCGATTTTGAAAACTATGCAGAAGTTGATGCCGGAACTAGATAGGCCGAGAGAAAGCCAAGTGTTTGTTTCAGGCATTGGCTGTTCATCTCGATTCCCGTATTACATGAACACGTATGGGTTCCACACTATTCATGGGCGCGCACCAGCAATTGCCACTGGCGTGAAACTAGCCAACCCCGAACTCGATGTTTGGGTAATTACCGGTGACGGCGATGGTTTTAGTATCGGCGGCAACCATATGTTGCATGCTATTAGGCGGAACGTGGATCTGCAGATATTGGTGTTCAATAACCAAACTTACGGCCTCACCAAGGGCCAGTACTCGCCGACTTCACAGCTTGGTACACGCTCCCCCTCTTCGCCGGAAGGGTCTATTGATTCGCCTCTATCACCTTGTTTTGTCGCATTTGGTTCGGGCGGCACATTCATAGCTAGGTCCATAGATACTGAAGCTAGACATCTTTCCGAAACAGCAAAGAGAGCGCATGCTCACAGGGGTGCTGCCTTTATCGAAATTTTACAGAACTGCCCCATTTACAATGATGGCATTTTTGAACAGGTTAAAGATAAGAAACTGGCGCCGGATTTTCGTGTCGAAGTAGAGCATGGGCAGCCCATTACGTTTGGACGGAATAACGAAAAAGCAATCCACCTTAACCGCGAGAAACTTTTACTCGAAATAATTGCAACGGCTGGTAATGAAGACAAAGTGCTCGTTCATGACGAGACTAATAGGTCTCAGGCGCAGCTACTGTCAGCTATGGATGGGCCGGAATTTCCTACTGCTGTTGGTGTATTATTCCGCGAAGAAAAAACTTCTTTTAACGAAGAGTCGCAGCGTCAGCGCAAGAAAGCCCGGTCAAAGCCAGGTTCACTCAGGGCACTGCTACACAGCGGTCATACCTGGGATGTGAAATAATCACTGATATCTATAAGATCAACTGTCTGGAGTCATGGCCCATGCGTATCAAGGTCCTAATAACGTTTTTCTTTTCATTCTTGACCGCTCAATCCTTTGCTCAAATGCTTGAAGACGAAGCCGTGGAATGGTTACAGAATCTCATTCGTATAGATACGATCAATCCTCCAGGTAATGAATACAGGGCAGTCGATTTCTACTCTCGCATTTTCGAGGCTGAAGGTATTGATTACCACACTGCAGAAAGTGCGGAAGGCCGCGGGAATATCTGGGCAAGGCTAGAGGGAGGCGATGAACCTGGATTAATTTTATTGCAACATACCGATGTGGTGCCGGCGGAGGAAGAATTCTGGACTATAGAACCGTTATCTGGCGAAATCCGCGATGGTTATATCCTTGGCCGTGGTACCCGTGACATGAAAGGGCTGGGTATTATCCAATTGGCGACTTTTCTCAGTTTGCACCGTTCTGGCGTTGAGCTAAATAGGGATATCATCTTTCTGGCTACAGCCGATGAAGAGGCTGGTGGTTACTTTGGCGTGGGCTGGTTGATTGAGAACCGTTCGGAAATATTCGATGGTGCTGGAGTGCTGCTCAACGAAGGAGGTGGTGGCAGTCGCAGCGAAGACGGCAATGTCGTGTTTGGCGTAGAAGTTACGCAAAAGGTACCGGTGTGGTTGCGCTTGAATGCGATTGATACCCCTGGGCACGGTTCATCGCCACGTACCACAAGTTCGGTAACACGCATTGTACAGGCTTTGAATATCTTACTTGAGAACCCGTTTCCTCCGCGGATCATTGGCCCTGTCGCTGAGTATTTTGGGGAGTTGTCGGTGGACATGGATGAAGAATGGGGACCTGCCTACGCTAACATCAGCGAAGCTATTCGAGATCCCAATTTTTTGCAGAAGCTGCATGAAGCTCGACCTGGCCATAACTCACTGGTGCGCGATACTTGCTCAATGACGCGTCTTAGTGGATCTTCCAAGATCAATGTGATCCCACCAGAAGCATGGGCTGAACTGGACTGCCGCATCCTACCGGACAAGCCGGCCGAGGTATTTATCTCTGAGCTGGGAGCGATGATCGTTGATACCGGTGTCGAGGTCGAAACCATCATGGCGTTCACGCCAGCTATTTCTGAAACTAGCACCCGGTTATTTGCCGCTATCGAAACTGTAACACAAGAATTGCACCCTGGTTCACGTGTACTACCATCAGTTAGCACCGGTTTTACTGATAGTCATTTCACTCGTGATTTGGGCATCGTCAGTTATGGTTTCAATCCGCTTATAACCAACAGTGGCGAACATACCGGTGTGCATGGTAATGATGAGCAGGTGGGTGAGGAGGCCTTTAGAAGGGCGGTAGGTGATTATTACGCTGTAGTACGGAATGTTGTAATTGACTAGGTTGTGGCCGAATGTCAAATTTATACTTTATGGGTTAAAGTGAACCACATACATGAGCTCTTCACTCGTCAATCGTCGTAAGTTTCTCCAAATGGGAGCCACTGGTATCGGTGTTTTTGCAGCTGGTGGCCTAGTGCGTAATTCTCAGGCTGCATCTTCAGCTCCTTTTTACAAACTGAAAGACATCGGTCCACTTCAGCCTCCTGATGAAAATGGTTTTATGTTGCCATCTGGTTTTAGTTGCCGGGTGGTCGCGCGCTCAGGGGAGGTACCGGTAGGGACATCAGGGTACACCTGGCACTCTTCTCCTGATGGTGGTGCGTGCTTTCCCACGACTGATGGAGGTTGGGTCTACGTTTCCAATAGCGAATTGGGCAGACAGGAAGGCGGAGTAGGCGCTTTGAGGTTTGATTCTCGGGGTGAAATAGTCGACGCCTATTCAATTCTCGAAAACACTTCTGTCAATTGCGCAGGTGGTGCGACCCCTTGGGGCACCTGGCTTTCCGCCGAGGAATTCGAAAGAGGGCAGATCTACGAATGCGACCCGATGGGAAATGATCCAGCAATAGTGCAGCCGGCTTTGGGTACATTTAAACATGAAGCCGCTGCCATCGATATGGATAATGATTGTGTTTACCTGACGGAAGACCAGCCCAATGGCGGCTTTTATAGATTTGTTGCGACCACTGGTCTGCCTAACCTTAGCGTAGGCCGTCTTGAAATCGCAGCGGTTACAGAAAAAGACGGATTACAGGAAGTAAACTGGCTGCGAGTGCCTGATCCCTTGGCACGATATGCTCCGACCAGAAACCAAGTGTTAGGCTATACGCCGTTTCGTGGGGGTGAAGGTATTGTTTTCCATGAGGGCCATATTTATTTCGCCACCAAGAGAGATAATCGCGTCTGGAGTTATGACACTGGATCCAAGGAGATCGAAATTATTTACGATGCCAGGACTAGCGATAATCCAATCTTGACTGGTGTAGACAATGTTGACATCACGGCAGGTGGTGATGTGCTGGTTGCAGAAGATGGAGGTGATATGCAATTGGTGGCCATTACACCTGAAGGAGAATTATTCCCCCTCTTTAAAATCATCGGGCATGATCGATCTGAAGTATGCGGACAAGCCTTTGATCCTTCCTATCAGCGTCTCTACTTTTCTTCACAACGTGGCATCACCGGAAGCAGGCTAACTGGCGGCATAACCTACGAGGTGATGTATACCGGTTAAGGGTACCTCTCCGGTCCATATACACAAAATCTGATATTTGCTACGCTCGGTTACTCTGATTTGTGGGAGGGTGACATGGCAACGAATTCAGACGAAAAGAACGCTCGGCCCGATGACCGACCCCAGAACCTTTCTCGGCGAGATTTGCTGAAGGGCGCCGGTATAGTTGGCGCCGCTGCGGTGAGTTCAACCACCGCCCCTCAGGTTATTGCCCAGGAATCGCCGCAATTCTATCAGGCTAACAGCCCTATCGCCTTGGAAGCTTTAGAAGCATTGACCGCTGAAGAGGCAGAGACACTTGAATCGATTTGTGATTGTCTGATTCCCTCCGATGAGAATGGTCCTGGAGCAAAGGAAGCCCGAGCGGTGCACTATATCGATAGATCCTTGGCCAGTAATAACAAGGATGCGCGTCATAACTATATGGTTAGCCTGGCTGCTATTAATGATTATTCGCGCAAGACTCGCGGCGCACCCTTTTACCAATTGATTCGTGATCACCAAGACTCCATTCTCTTGGGTGTACAAGCCAACAAGGTCCCAGGCTGTGCACCGAGTGGCAGTGCTTTCTTCAATATGTTGCGAAGCCATACTATCGATGGCACTTTCTGTGATCCCTACTACGGTGGTAACCAGAACTTCGTGGGCTGGGACATGATTCGGTATCCCGGTATCCGATTGTCAGCCTCTGAAACCGATGTTGCCCAAGGCGGAGAGCTGGAGCCTAATCATCAGTCAGCCTACGATAACGAGACTTATACCAAGATGGCTAACAACATGCGTATGAGCAACCGCGGAGGTAGGGATAATGCCTAAAAAACTACCGAAAACCGACATTGTGATCGTAGGCTTGGGAGCGGCTGGTGGTGTGGCTGCATTACCCCTCACCAATGCAGGGTTCAAAGTCACTGGAATTGAAGCTGGAGGTTGGTTGAGTCCGCGTGATTTCGCCCCGGACGAATTGCGTAATGGTGCTCGTAATTGGCCGCAATCGGTGCAGAAAGCTGCAACGGAAGCGCCTACCGTGAGAGCAACTTCCAATGACATAGCAGTGCAGGGTGGCCATCCGATGATGAATGCGGTTGGCGGTACTACTATGCACTACTGGGCGCAGAGCTGGCGTCTCAATCCCTGGGACTTCAAGGTTGTCAGCGCCACGCGCCAGCGTTATGGCAGTCACCGCCTACCAATGGACTCCACGGTAGAAGATTGGCCTTTTGGATACGAAGAATTAGAACCGTATTATGATAAGGTGGAATACGCTGTTGGTATTTCCGGGCAGGCTGGGAATGTGCAGGGCTCAATTAATCCAGGTGGTAATATCTTTGAAGGCGAGCGAATGCGGGAATACCCTATGCGGCCGCTGCGCTCCTCACCTTTCACTGACTTGATGGGCGAGGCAGCATACCGGCTCGATTGGAACCCTTTCCAGGGGCCGGCGGCTATAACCAGTGAGCTCTACGATGGAAGACCGCCCTGCCAGTATCACGGTTTCTGTAACAAGGGGGGTTGCCATGTTCAGTCAAAGAGCTCCACTGCTTTTACTACCATTCCCAAGGCGGTTGACTCCGGCAATCTTAACGTTGTCACGTTTGCCAGAGTAATCAACATTGTTACTGATAACGATGGCAAGGTTACTGGAGTTGATTACATTAGGGGGAACGAAACCTTCTTTCAACCTGCAGACGTGGTGCTGATTGCCAGTTATTCTTATGAGAACGTGCGCCTACTGCAATTGTCTAAGTCGCGAGCTTTCCCTAATGGTTTGTCCAACAATGCTGGGCAGGTTGGCAAACATTATCTGAGTCATCACCAAGGTTCACCGGTGCTTGCTCTGTATCCGAAAGACCTCCATAACTGGTATGGGCTGCCCGCCCAGGGCGTTGCTATTGATAACTGGGCTGACGATAATTTTGATCACAGAGATTTGGATTTCATTGGGGGGGCTAACTTATGGGTGCACACTGATCGCAAACCCATGGGTGCTGCCAAGATGAGCACTTTCGGGGAAGCCCGTAACTGGGGTTCCGAGTGGAAATCCTTCATTATGAAGAATGCTGATCGCAGCAATACCTCTTATATTCAGAAGACCACCTTTCCATATGAAGGGAATTACCTGGACCTTGATCCCGTGGTGAAGGATCCGCTTGGTTTCCCGGTAACGCGCATTACTGCCCACTATCGTGAGAACGAAAAACGCATCGCCGCGTTTGCGGCCGATAAAATGGAGCAGTGGTATTTGGAAGCAGGAGCAACTAAAGTCATTAAGACTGGTCCCGGCAATACTATGGGTGCATCCACCCACGCGTATGGTGGCACACGAATGGGAAATAACAACGAAACGAATGTTGTAAACCAGTGGGGTTTTTCGCACGAGGTGCCCAATTTAGGGATACTTGGCGCCTCTGTCATGGGTACTAGCGGAGCACGCAATCCAACGCTTACAGTTCAAGCTCTGGCTTGGCGCACGGCGGACTATCTGGCAAATAACTGGCGCTCTGTGGTCGGCTAGTTTGTATTAAAACTTTTTAAGCTTTTTTCAAAGCAGGTGTTCAGACATAAATGGGATTGAGTCATAAAAAAATCCCTGTTCTAGATGCTTTTCGTTTTTTTGCTTCCGTGCTAGTGGTGCTAGTTCACTACGAAGTCATCTTTGGCGAATCCGTCGTCTATGGCACCTTTGCCACCACAGCGGTATCTTGGTTCTTTATCGTCAGTGGCTTCATTCTCTCGTATACCTATCCGAGTCTGGATTCCCTCCAGGACTACCGGCGTTTCTATCTCCACAGAATAATTCGGATATATCCCGTGTATTTTCTGGCTGTCGTCGTTTCTTCGCTATTTGTCTCCCTTAACTACTTGACCATAGGTGAAGAGTTTTTCAGTGAAGTCAATCGACCCTTCGAGTTGATTCACGATCTACCGGAACAGAAAGAGGTCAGATTTTTTACACTGTCGACGCTGCGACACCTGGTCTTTGCCCAGTCTGTTGGAAGCGTTGAGACACTTAAACTCGTATTCAATGGACCCCTTTGGTCAATTGTGCTCGAGATTTATTTTTATCTTGCCTTTCCTTTACTGCTTTTGATGATTAAACCGCTTACCACGATGACAAGGATTTTAGTGGCGTTCATCATGGGTTATGCGCTGCAGTTATTGCTGATACAGGTGAACTTACCCGAGGCGGAGTCCTACGATGTAATCAACCTTAACGTACCGGTGTATACCAATCCCTTCATTCGCGGCATCGAGTTTATATTTGGTATGTTGCTTTATAAGGTTTTTACTTTTTGGGATCTTCGGAAAGTAGTTGGGAGGTTAAACTGGACACCCACAATCATGACTGTGTTGCTTTATGTCATTGTGGTGATATATGTGCATGACAATATACCTTACCAATACAGTTCGTTTTTCTTGGTAGTCCCCTTCGTAACAATAATGATCTATGCTTTGCTGAGGCTTCAGTGGCATCCAGCAAACTACATAGTTCGCTACTGCACTACTCTTGGCGGTATCAGCTATGTGCTATACAGTTTCCACTGGCCTTTGATGGAGATCATTCAGTTTTACAACTTGTTGCCAAGAATGAGTTCCCAGTTCATGCAACCGGTCCTGGTCATGCTAGTGCTGTTGGTCGTGTCCTACCTTATATACCGGTTCGTTGAGGCCCCAATACGCAGAGTACTTTATCGTAAGGCAGATCAATAAAGGGATTATCAATGTGGGCGAGCCAATTCTGGTTCAGGGCATAACGATTTGTGATGCATCGCGGATTCTTACCGGCATCTGCTTTTGAGCCTGACAATAGAGGAAATTATGTATCGATTAACACGATCCAGAGATGACTTCGGCCATGGCAAAGGACAGTCGTTATTGCATTGAAGCCCTGATAGTTCGGTGCTTTTAGCTTGACAGGCCCAAACCTAGATGGTTATATCGGTGGTCCTTATGGGGGAGAAAATCAAATTAAAACAAAAGGTAGAATTATGAAAATCCAATGGCTGCTCCTATCATTCGCCGTCGTCATAGTAGGCTGTTCGCCTGCTGATAACGGGTCCACAACTCAGACTCAACAGCCAGCCCAGGTCGCTGACGCTGCTGAAGCTATGGGTAGTGATATTCCTCGTACTCCAAGTGGAAAGCCCGATTTTAACGGTATCTGGCAGGCTCTCATGAATGCCAACGACAATCTTGAGCCCGCACCACCGCAGGCTGCCTATCACCTGGTTCCCGGTGATTTTGTCCCGGTACCAGGGCCTGAGGTAGTGGCTTTTGGGGCCGCTGGGGCTGTTCCCGCTAGTTTTGGAGTGGTTGATGGTGGTTCGATCCCCTACAAACCAGAAATGTTAGCTCGCCGTAATGAAAACCGTGAAAACTGGCTGAATGGCGATCCCGAGATCAAATGCTATATGCCTGGCGTACCGCGAGCCAACTATATGCCGCATCCGTTTCAGATTTTCCAGAGTGAAGGAGCCTTCTTTATGGCTTACTCTTTTGCTGGCGCTGTCCGGAATGTATTCCTGGAAGATCCCGGTCCAGCTCCGCTGGATTCCTGGATGGGTCAGTCCTACGGATACTGGGAAGGTGATACCTTTGTCGTAGAGGTCACAGGACAAGACGATCGTACTTGGTTTGACCGTGCCGGAAACTTCCACAGCTATGAGCTGAAGGTCACCGAGCGCTGGACGATGGTTTCCGAAAATGTTATTGAGTACGAGGCGACTATGGAAGATCCGCAGACCTTCGAAAGACCTTGGACTATCCGTATGCCGCTGTATCGCCGACTAGAGGCGGGCTTCGAATTGCCACAATTTAAGTGTGTTGAATTTGTGGAAGAACTTATGTACGGCAGATACCGAAAGGGTCGCGAAGCAGAGCTTGGCTTCTAATCCGGTTTATGTCGAAAAGGACTCGTTTTATCGATTTACTACTTGGAAATCAGGCGAGCCCTTGCTATAAATTGCTGTATAATGTCCGCTTAACCGAAATTTGAGCGTTCTGGGCAAGGGGAAAGTCTAAAATTTGCCGAAGGACACTTTGAATAAAAAAGCAAATCATGGGGTAGAACATATGAAGACTAAATTACTGGCTTTACTGGCAGTAGCCGCGGCTGGTGTTGTTGCGATCCAGCTTCCAGTGACTGCGCACCATGCGTTTTCCGCTGAATTTGATGCGAATTTGCCGGTTCGTCTGGGTGGTCCTATTACGCGTGTAGAATGGATTAACCCTCACACTTGGATCCATCTGGAGAACAATGATCCGGAAGCTACCCGTGATCCAGGGCCTTGGATGGTCGAGGGTGGTACGCCAAACACACTGTTGCGTCGTGGGATTAACCGTAACTCTCTAGTGCTTGGAACTGATATTGTAGTAACTGGTTACCAAAGCAAAGATCGCCTATGTGAGCCAACTTGTCGCGCTAATGGCCGAGATATTACTTTCCCGGATGGCCGTAAGTTGTTTATGGGATCCTCCGGAACCGGTGCTCCACGCGACGGATCAGACGCTGCAGAGACCCAATAGTATTACTTAAAAAACCCGACTGTTTGGGAAAACAGTCGGGTTTTTTGCGTTCAAATTTTCCGAGATAAATTTATCTTTCGTTCGAGAAAGCTTTGATAAAGTTTTTCGTGCTTGTATCCGTCATGTCTAAACAATCAGTTTGCAATCGGGTCAATTACCTTTGTATAGGCACTGCCATCACGAAAAACAGTAGAGTCGACGTAGAAGCCGGAACTATGCAGTTGCAGTAGGACAGAGCGAGACCCGCGATTTTCCCAGAACCAACCGTGAATCCCGGCGAAAGGAGCATGGAACGAGCCCATGCGGCGTTCCGCATTTCCTTGTTCGAAGCTCTCAGCGTATTCTGCACCCAATCCGGCCGGTTCTGCATGCATATCATAGTAGAGCTCACCGTCAGCAATCCAACTGAATACTATTGGAGCATCTAGGTCCAAAGTGTACTTGTATTCCACTGATTGGAAGGGTCCTAATTCGAACTCCACATAGTCGGAACGATGCATTTCCAGTCGTTCTTCGAACGGATTCGCTTCCGCCGATAAAGCAGTTAGGCCAAGCAGACGTCCGGTGCCCAGAGGATCTGAACCAAACTCCGCCGGTAGGATAGTCGTCAGTAACACTAGTAAACCAACTATCAATGCCACTCCAGTTGCAAATAGGATGTTACGCGGAGAGGGCGGTCGGGAGGTGGAGGTGTCAGGTTTGGTCACAATCTTTCTCCAATCAGTAAGCGGGTGCCAGCATGAAGGCGCTCATCTGGTAGCCGGCTAACAGGAAGCCGCCAGTCATTAGGGCCGTGTTGGTCAAGAAGGAGTGCCTCAAATAACTAGCATTGGTCCGCCAAATGCTTAGGAGGATAAAAACAGCGGACAAGGCGAGTATTTGTCCGATTTCGACACCCACATTGAAACTAATGATATTGGTAACTAACCCGTTATCTGAAATAGTGAATTCTTGCAGCTTGGTAGCTAATCCAAGTCCGTGAAATAAGCCGAACACGAATACCGCTATCTTTGTATTAGGCTCGAATTTAAACAACCGCTTGAATCCATCTATGTTTTCAAAGGCTTTATATGCGATCGATAGGCCGATGATAGTATCGATAATATAGGCATTTACCTGGAGGTCAGCCAGCACACCGAACAATAGGGTGATGCTGTGTCCGATAGCGAATAGGGTGACGTATTGCACTACATGCTTTGGACGATATAAAAAGAAGATTACACCTACAAGGAACAGCAGGTGATCATAGCCGGTCACCATGTGTTTGGCTCCCAAGTACATGAACGGAAAAACCGCCGGGCCGTCAATGGCCTGCACAAAGGTTGCGTCAGATCCTTCGATAGTGTGTCCGAATAGGTTTGTCACAAACAGCGCGAGAAACGCGGCGATTAAAGTAACGACACCTCGCCTTGGCGAGATTATAGGTAGGTCCATCGCAGTCAGTCGGCTTCGCTATCGCCGAAGCGATTATTAATGTCGGGGTCGTAGGCCTGGTGGCAAGCTGTGCACACGCTATAGAGTTGTGCGCCAGCCTGGAAAAAATCTTCCTTGTTTTGCGTGGCAGCCGCCTCCATTGCCATGAGTCCGGCGCTGCTGAGCCCTTTTGAATAAATCATCCAAGCATCGTTATCCTCAGCGCGGTTAGGAAGCGCAAGCATATTGCCAGACTCCACAATAACAGCGGCTTGTGCACGAACATATTCCCAACCGTCATCGGTGGTTGGATAAAGCTCCTCGAACCCTGAGGCATCCACTATCCAACCGCCTGAATCCCATAGAATGTCTGAAGCGGGTTCCAGTACCAGGGTCATTATTTCCTGCACGTTCAGAGTTGTGTCGTAATTGCCGTCCGCAGCTTCTGTTGCAACAGATTCATCCGGTGACGAGCAGGCATTGCTCAATACCACTACCAAAGCAATCCAACCGAAACGTAATTCTTTTATTCCTGAAGTGTTCATAGCTTTTCCCACTAAAAGGCCTTTTTGGCGTATTTGTCAGTTTCCTGCTTCAGTTCACCTCGTGGCAACTGGTAACATGCTTAGAATCTTGTATTTTCGCCCTGAAGTCGGCGTAAACTTAGCACTAATTCAAGGGGTTTTTCTAGGACATGCTACCGATATTGGCAGTATTTAACAGAATTAGAACAATTATTATGGCTCACACTAAATTACGGCTGGTCCTCGGTATATTGGTTTTTCTGCCAGTGACAGGGCTGTTTAATGCTGCCTGGGCTGAAGTGATCGTACAGCGAACACCGGATGGCGGTCTGCAGCCACGTTTGGTTCAAGATGCTGAGGGCACGATACATCTTCTTTACTTCAAGAAACGACTCAACCGGCCTGCTGCGCGTGAGGGTAACCTTTACTACCGTCAATATGATTCCGAGGAGAATCAGTTCGGTCTTCCCGTCAAAGTCTCCAGTCAGGCATTCGCCATGCAGACTTTTTCCATCGCCAGGGCAACGATGGCTGTAGGTGGAGATGGACGCATCCATGTATTATGGTATTTGCCTAGGGAGTCTGAATTCAATTACACACGCTCCAATCTTCAGCGCACTCAGTTTGAACCATTGCGCTCTTTGGTATCCCAGTATACCGAAGGCATTGACGCCGGCGGCGAAGTGGCTGCCCGCGGATCTGAAGTGGCGATTATCTGGGGAGCAGGCAGTTTGCAGCGAGAATATGAACGAACGATGTTTGCTAGGTTCTCTCATGACTCCGGGGCGTCGTTTGGGCAGGAATTTATGATCAGTAATCCCGACCTGGGCGCCTGTGCTTGCTGCTCGATGGCGGCGGAATACATGGATGATAGCGACATACTGGTGGCTTATCGTTCAGCCATCAATGGCATAGGTCGACACATGCAACTGCTCACAGTTACTGGCGTCAACGGAGAGTTAAGCGATGCTTCTTATAGATCAATGCATGAGCTGCAAAAGTGGGAAGCGTCATTCTGTCCGCTCAGCACTAATGACATCGTGATCGATTCCAACAATAAGCGCTGGTTGGCGTTTGAAACAGAAGGTCGTATTCAGCAGTTAAATCTTTCGGAGCCCAGCAGTCCTTCTCGAGTAGGAAAACCCTTTATTGAAACGCGGCAAAAGAACCCGGCCATTGCTTTTAACAAATACAATCATCGTCTTGTAGTCTGGGGAGAAGCAATTAGTCATGCGCGGGGCGGACGTTTGAATCTAAGGGTTTTTGATGACGCAGGGACTGTGACTGATTTCGGGGGTTCGGAAGAGATACAGATAGATAATTTCAGCTTTCCGGCAGCTGCTGGCCTGCCAAACGGAAATTTTCTCGTTCTCTACTGATTATTTGAACGGTGCTGAAAAGCTCCGGAAGGATTACCGATCTGTTGCCGGATCAACTCTTTTTCAATATCGTTTTGAAGTTTTTGATTTTCAGCATCCAGACGTCGTCTTTGCTGCTGAATGGAGTTTTGCAACATCATTTGGTACTGATTCAAGTTAGACTCGAACTCAAGTTCCGACATCGACCTGCCTAATACACTTGAAGATCGAATTGCTGTTTCATTTTGCCGAATTTGGTTAAATGCGGAAAACACATACTGTGTCCGTTTCTGCAAGGCGTTTTCGCCACAAGCTAATTCTATTCCGACCAGTCGTTGGAGTTTCTCCTCGGTATTATTAACGGTAATATCGGAGCTGGTTATGAATTCTTCCCGCCAACTCTTGAGTGCCTCGCAATGGTTGAGATAATTAGCGAGAATCTCCCCGTCAATGGCTTCCAGAAAGGCTCCACAAGCTTCATTCAAATTAACCGGAGTTGTCGTTTGGAGGCTAACAAGGCAACCTTCTGCCCTGTTATCCAATTCGGTCAATATCGCCGTAGCTGCTGTGACCCTGCTATCTAGGCTAGGTTCCTGGCTGATTGCTGCTAAGGGCCATAAGTAGGCTGCTAAAATCAGTGCCGTCAGGCAACAAGTAGGAGAAAGTTTGGGGTTATTTATAGATCTCAAAGCGGCGGTCCCATTTTTTGAACCGCTTGCGACAATACTTTTCCAGTTTTTTGTGGGAGGAGAACCATAATTCGCTAGCTTTTTTGATTGATTCGTTGAATTCGCAGAAATCATTGTCGTAGTCCCGGCAAACCCAGGGACGAGTATCATAAATACTACAAATTCCTCCGTCGAGCAAATGACTGCAACGTGTTTCTATGTGAAGGAACCAGCCGTCAGCATCCTTAAAAATATTTATATTTTCGTGGGACACTTGCCAAAGGAGGTGGTCGAAATCTTCTTTGGTTTTGGGAGCAGGGATTTTTTGATTTATGGAAACGCAGCAAATTGATTTTTTACACTTACCGCATTTCTTATCGATTTTTATTTCACCCGCTTTCTCAGTTTCCAGCAGTTTTATCTTATCCCTTGCATTCATACTCCCTTCCCTTAAATTTAAGTTGGGCGACCCGGCTAACACAGCCCTCTCATTCTACCACCGCTTACGTAACAAGTTGAAAATCTATTTGTTAGAGTCGATGTTATTGCATCGCTGTTAAGAATTTATTACGGTATGCCAAGACTTTAAGTCACCCCAGCGCTTCAGCTCAATGGGATTTGTTATTCGCCTACAACTATAGGTAGAGGCACTCTATGAAAATAAAGCCGGACCTGTTTTACAGCACGCTCTTTGCGCTGTTAACAACTGCATGCTCATCCGACGAAACTGTTTCAACTGCCGGCGTTAGTGAGGTTCCAGCAGAACCCAACGGGCTTCAAGTGCGTGTACTATCTACTATGCCTTGGTTGGTTAGCGGTGGTGATGTTCTGGTTGAAGTGAATTTGGTTTCAGGGATGAGCGCGGAACAACTTCGGGTTACCGTGAACAAAGAGGAAGTCACCGAAGAATTTATTGCTGTGGGCTCCGAGCGGATGCAGGCTTTGCTTACCGGGCTGCCATTAGGGGAAAGCGAACTAAAGGCTTCACTAACCGGTAGCGGGGAATCCAACTCTCTTATCTTGACGAATTATCCCATCACTGGCCCGATTATATCCGGCCCTCATGAAACACCGTTCTACTGTCAGGCGAATGACTTTGAGTTAGTGAGCGGAGGAACTCTAGGTAGAGTAAATGACAGTGCTTGCTCTATCGAAACGCGCGTGGACTATGTGTACTGGTCCATCAGAGAGGCGTCTTTTAAGCCTTTAACGGATCAACTGCGTCGCTTACTGCTTGAAAATGAGGCTATCGCTGGAGTTCCAGAACTTATAGTTGCTGAGGCTGGTGAACAAACAGAAAATCCTGCAGCGGACATCGGGAAACTTCTTGATTACCGAGGTAAAACTATACCTTACATTGTGCGTGTGGAAACCGGCACTGTGAATCGGGCCATTTATGAGATAGCTATGCTTCATAACCCCAGCGAGGGTGATGTTGATCCATGGAATCGCAGTATTAACTGGAACGGCAAGCTTGTGTATACCCATGGTGGGGGTTGCAGAAGTGGCTGGTACCAACAGGGTAACCGCACTGGGGGTGTCATGCGACAGGGTCTGTTAGAGCATGGCTATGCTGTAATGTCATCTTCGCTGAATGTGTTTGGTCAGAATTGCAATGATTTGCTGGCATCCGAAACCCACATCATGGCGAAGGAAAGGTTTATTGAAACTTATGGCATGCCTATTTATACAATAGCCACTGGGGCGTCCGGTGGATCCTATCAATCTCACCAGACCGCAGATAACTATCCTGGGGTATTCGACGGAATCATTGTGGCGGCCAGTTTTCCTGATGTGACCTCCGCTACTATATTCACGCTTGCCGATTCTAGGTTATTGAATTACTACTTTAGTCAAACAAACCCAGACTTGTTTTCTCCCGAGCAGCAGCGGGCCGTGGCAGGCTATGGGTCCTGGGCATCAATTCCGAGCCTTGCGCGTAGTGCAGCACGACTTGATCCTACCTATCGGTTAGATGCTCCCGCGGAAGAGCAGGGAGGTGAAGTGAGTATCCCTGAGTTGGAATCCCAGCGTTACAGCTTTAGTAACCCCAACGGTGTAAGAACTACCGTTTACGATCATACTATAAACGTTTATGGCGCTGTGCCCGATACCTTTATTGCTCGACGGCCGCTGGACAATAGCGGCGTCCAGTATGGTCTGGCAGCACTAAACGAAGGTGTTATAGCACCTCAACAATTTATCGCTCTTAACCGGGGCATCGGCGGTTTTGACCGTGATATGAATCATGTTTCAGAGCGTCACCGGGCTGACGCGGAGGCAGGCAAGCGCGCGATTGAGTCCGGTAGGATTCTATACGGTGGCGCCGGGCTGGCGACAACGCCAGTTATTGACTACCGCAGTTACACTGATCACGCCGAAAATGGCGATATTCATATGATTGTGCATCAGTACTCCACCCGGCAGCGGTTGTTAAATGCAAATGGCCACGCCAAAAACCATGTTATGCAAGTCGGTGGTCTGTGGGGTTTTACAGAGGACCAGCCCGATCTTGCTGAACTGTTCAGACAAATGGATGTTTGGCTGATAGCAATCCAGACGGATGAAAGCTCGATTGAATATTCCGAGAAGGTTGTAAACAATAAGCCCACTTCCTTGGTAGATGCGTGTTGGGACTACAGTGGCGAAGAGCGAATCAAGTACGAACAACTACAAACTTTTCGCGGAAGTAGTGCCTGCAACGAGCTATACACAGCTTACCCGACACCTCGTCATGTAGCAGGGGCGCCGCTGGCTAATAATATTGTGAGCTGTCATCTGCGCGAACTGGATCCTTTGGATTACTCGGTCACATTTTCAGGGGAAGAATATGCTGAGCTCGAGCAGATTTTCTCGGAAGGGGTGTGTGATTGGTCACGTGGAGATGCTAGCGGGGCAAGATATCAAGGCACCTGGGTGTCATTTGGGCCCTCGCCAATAAATAGGCTGTATTGAAAACCTGTCTCTCTTGCTGAGAGCGAACTGAGTATATAACCGGTCGGCTTATCTGTTGCTCACTTGCACAGCAGGTATTTCCCGTTGTTTTATCTCTCAGTATTTCGCCTTGTCGAATATTTGTGGACAGTGGTTCAATTATTTTAAGCTGGTGAATGCCCTTGATTAAAACCATCATGTGGTTTAGTTTCGGAAACATATTAATTGCTTGTCACGCGGATTAGATAGACAGGCTTAGACATTTCCAAAAGAGAGATAGCAGCATGATTACGTTAAAGCGAAAGCTCTCCCTAGCGCTCGTTGCGTTTTTTAGCTCAGCACTTGCTCAGGATTATGAGCCGTCTCGAACGGGCTCGGGCAAGCCTGACCTACAGGGCTACTGGACTAACGCATCAATCACTACAATGCAGAGAGCGCGAAATCTCCAGGAAATCGGCCTGGTCATTCCCGATAATCGGGTGGAAGAACTTACCGCTGGCAATCATCAGAATGTGCGTCAAGCGACTGACGATAACCAAGTGCAGGGCCAATTACCTGATGGAACCGATCTGGGACGTGGGCGTGGGTACAACGCTTTCTGGGTTGATCCCGGCTCGCAGTTTGGCAACGTTCGAGGAGAATACCGTTCCTCCTGGATAACTTATCCAGAAAGTGGCCGCATTCCTTATTCAGAACAGGGAACCAAGTTGCGACGTGATGCCTATGCCCAGTTTTCGGGATACGGTGGTCCTGAAGGCGCTCAGCTCGCAGAACGCTGCTTAATTGGTTTTGGCAGCACCAGTGGTCCTCCCATGAACAGTGTGCTGTACAACAATATGTACCAGATTGTGCAGACTGATGACTATGTAGTTATCCTGGTAGAGATGGTACATGATGCCCGCATTATCCCGATTAATGGAGAGCACAGACCTGAGGCTTGGGAGCAGTGGATGGGTGATTCCATTGGCTGGTGGGAAGGTGACACATTGGTGGTCGAAACAGTTAACCTGCATCCACAACAAAAATCCCGAACGATGGCATCGCTGTCTGGTGAAGGCAAAATAACGGAACGTTTTACTCGCTACTCTGACAATCAGATTCACTATGAATTTGAAGTGGAGGATCCTCTCTACTACATCCAAAAATGGGGAGGAGAGATCGCCTTCAATGCGACCGATACCAAGCTCTATGAGTATGCTTGCCACGAGGGTAACTATGGATTGTCAGGAATATTGGCTGGCTATCGTCGGCAAGAAATGGACGCTAAACAATAAAAGAATTGTATAGATATAAAAAAGGGGCATTTGGCCCCTTTTTTATAGGAAGTTTCGAAATCCTTGTCGTTATTAGGTGCAGGGAATCGGTTAATGAGTTAAAGAATAAATTAAATAATTTATCCCTAGTTGGTAAGCAGAATTAGCGTACTGCGTAGGGTACCATTGGTCATAGGTGTGTTCCCAACCGTCTCCCATATCGGAATTCCAGTTAATAAGAACCATAACCCGGCCGGTATCATCCAGAATTGCGTGATTACTAGCCATGTTGATCCCTGCTTGGCCGAACCCTTGGCGACCTCCGCGACCAGGAATCATTTGAGGCCCATCGATGTCGTAGAAGGTGTGGAAAATCTCATGGTCAGCATTTAGTTCCACCAGTTCCCGGTCTGGGAACAGCAGGGCAAAGTCCTGGTAGAAAGCATTCCATTGCCTTTCCCCCCAGAAGTCATCTATTAGTAAGAAGCCTCCCCGCAAAAGATATTCTCGTAAGTTTTCCATTTCTCTTAGGGACATTGACAAGCCACCATTGCGACCCATCTCAAGAGCATAAAGGAAGGGGTAGTCGAAAATTTTTTCGTCATCAAAGCGCAGCACGACAGGTTGGCTCATGACGCGTATGTTAGTAAGTCGTGCGACCCCCCTAAGGAAGTTTTCATCGGCGGCTGGGAAATCAGTTAGCCAAGGGCCACCGTAAAATCCACCATCATAATAGCTGTCATATTGCACCCTGACAAAGGCAAATTCGCCTCCAATATCGTAGAGATCAGGATTGTCCTGCTGAGCAATTCCTCTGATAGAATTAACCAATAGCAGCAGTAGGATGGGTGCGAATTTTACTTTCATGTGATTGAGAGTTTGCCAGACAGTGATGCTTAGGGTCTTAGTTTGTATCGACAAGCCAAAGAGATCAAGTTATTGTGAGAACCGTGCCCGAGTCATGGTTTTGTAGACTATGAGATACGTAATTTACAGCCTATTTGCTTCACTGCTTCTATTGTCTGGTGGGGCACAGTCCCAACAATCCATTACACTTAGTAATGAATTACTGCAGGAATTGCAAAAATACGAACTACAAATTGAAGAATTAGAATCTCAATTTGGCCCTCTTAGTGAAACGATACTGGAGCCTCTGAGCAGTATTAGTGCCTTATTAGAAGCTCAGGGTAACTTCGAAGCATTGGTGGAAATCCAGGGACGACAGTTCGCATTGATGCGTATTAACCTGGGTCTAGAGCATCCGGACCTTGTGCGCATGGTGCGAGCGATGATCGCCACCGATAAGCGCTTGGGCGACTGGCAAGCTATTGCCGATCATTTGGATCTGCTTCGCACTCTTCAGGCTGCTATACATGGGTTTCACTCAGATGAATTATTCAAAGCTGTTGAGGATCAAGCTCAATGGTACTTGACCCGGGTAGCCATTGACGGCAGCACCCGGCCCGGCCGCAATTTTATGCGGGCGCGTGATTTATACAAGGAACTAGAGGACCTCGCCGAGGATCGGTTTGGTGAGAATAACCCTGAGTTATACCCTTGGTACTACAAACGCGCTAATAATCTCGCGCAACTGGTCGCTCTTTTAAATGCAGAAACAGGGCTAGCAGGGAATACCTTCGATGAGCTGGTCAGAGCCGATGGTTTAATAAAGATCGAACAGTATTCTCCGTACAATAATATAGACTTGATTTGGGGCCCCTCCCGTCGAATATCTCTGACAAGAGCTGATCTCTTGCTCGGGGAAGCTTACCTGCGGGACGGTCTAAGGCTTATTGGAAAGATGCGGGATATAGCAGAAGAGGCGGATGATAAGGAAGCTGAGGCAATGGCGAACCTTTACTATGCTGATTTTCGCATCCTGCTAAACCGGGGTGCTTCGCGAAATTACCGGCGTATGCACGAACAACTGCTAGAGGTGGGCATAGAGAGTCAGCGCATTGAAACCTTGTTTAACCGCCCGACGGTGATACCCCTACCCATTTTCTTCGATCGGTTTGCTGATTTGGAAGCGTATCAAGCCGCCAACATAGCCAAAAGGGATTATATTTCTGAAGACTTGCTCTATGTTGGAGAATTCACAGCTTGGGATGAAGATGCCAAATCTATAATAAAACCACTTAGCACTGATCCTCTGCTGCGTGTGGAATTGCCTTACTATCAGGCAGATCTTAGTTTTCGCATTAGCACGCGCGGTAAACCTTCGTCTATTGATATTGACGTTCTGTCCATGAATCCAGACGAACGGCTAGTAGAGCGTCGTGCCAATCGAGCGCTGCGAGACATTCGTTTCAGGCCATCGATCGTTGAAGGTAAGCCTAAGCGCATTCGGGATCTTCAACTCCGATACTATTACTTTGAACGAGATGATTAGCTGACTATGCGCCGTCAGTACTTAACGGCCAGTTCCAGCTCCCTGGTATTGATCGCCCTTGTATTATCTAAATTGGCGTTGGCTCAAAGCACAGCTTCCTGGGTTGCTCCCCGCACTGAGCATGGTTATCCCGACCTACAAGGCAATTGGACCAATCCTTATCAGACACCCCTGGAAAGGGCGGCTGAGCTTGGAACGCAGCGGACCTACTCACCAGAAGAAGCTCGGGAGCTGATCAGTTATGCCATTCAGCTGGATGCTGCACGAATGGCGCCACTGGATCCGGGTAGACCAGCTCCGCAAGCAGGCGACAGGATCAACAATCAGGCCGATGGCAATTTTGAGACTATGCCAACTGAACTGGCGGTAGTTGATGGTGAAATTCGCACTTCTTTCGTCATTGATCCGGAAAATGGAAGAATTCCTCGTCTCTCTACCGCGAGAGACATCTACGCGCAGTGGAGAACGGAGGGCAAAGGACGATTCGATGGCCCGGAGGCGCTTACACCGCTTGATCGCTGCCTTAGCCCTGGAGGGCAGCTGCCTCTGATGTACATCTTTGGTGGAGTGGGACATCCGCAAGGCAATCCGGCTGGTGATAACCCAGTGCGTAATATACAGATCGTCCAGAACAAGGATTATGCAGTCATTCTTGCAGAGTACTTTAGTCTGGTCCGGATCGTTCGGCTAAAAGGGGATCACTTGGTTGGCCAAGGCAGAAAGTGGATGGGAGATTCTGTCGGATACTATGAAGGTGATTCGTTGGTTGTAAATACACGATACTTCAGGCCTGAGCAGTCAATTGGACCGATGCGTTCGTCAAACGCTTTTGCCGTAGAAGAGCACTACACTCGAACCGGCGAAGATGAAATTCTTTTTCAATACACTGTTACTGATGCAAATATCTATAGTCAGCCGTTCACGGCTCAGATCCCTTTGCGCCGAATGGCTGCCGGACAAAGGCTTTATGAGTACGCTTGTCACGAAGGTAACTACTCTATTCCTTCGATGTTGCGCGCCGCAAGGATGGAAGAACAGGGGCTTCTAAATTAACCATTGAATTTAATTATAAGCCCGGCTTTCGCGTAACCTGGAGTTGGTCGCTCTTAGTTCTTATCTGCACGAATTTTTCTTAGTTATAATCGCTATCTCTAGCACTCTGTTGTATGGTTTTGGGCAATGAGCAAAAATAATAATAAAGGAGTTTCTATGATTCACCGTAATATTTTGATGATCATCCTTTCTTTTGTCAGCGCTACCACTTTCGCGCAGAATCATCCGCCCATGGAAACCGAGGAAGACTTTCATCGCGCCATGGAAGAACTTTCAAATTGGGGCCGTTGGGGTGCAGAAGATGAGCTTGGCGCTGCTAATCTAATCACTCCCGAGAAGAGACTGGAGGCTGTGGCTCTGGTGACTGAGGGAATAACTGTTTCAATGGCACACGATATTGTGACAGAAGACGCAGTTGACACTTCTGCGGTACTCAACCGCCGGGTCTTGAGAGTCAGCCCAACTGGCGCTTCTGACATGTACCAGTACAGTGGTAGCTATCATGGCACTATTCACAGTCATCTTGATTCATTGGATTGCCACATTATGTATGAAGGCAGCGGTTATAATGGGGTTACCTACCAGGAGGTAGAAGCTGCCGCCGGTTGTCCTCGCGGGAGCATTCATGCCCATCGAGAAGGAATAGTTACACGCGGCATACTTTTCGATGCGACTCTTTTACCAGTCAATACTAATGAGGAAGGCTGGCTGGAGCCTGGTACACCCATCACTTACGAAGACTTGTTAGCCCTTGAGGAAATCCAGGATATCAAGGTTCAACCCGGTGATATTATTTTTCTACATACAGGACGATGGAAACGGCGGGAAGCACTTGGTGCCTGGCCGACATCGGAGGGCGTGGCCGGCTACCATGCTAATGTAGCCTATTTTCTGAAAGATCGCGATGTAGCAATGATTGGTCATGATATGTGGAATGATGTAGGGCCCAGCGGCATCGACGGAGTGCGCTTACCGATGCATAGTCTGGCATTAGTGTCCCTTGGTGTGTCTATTTTCGACAATCTGGATTTCACGCGTTTGGCAGAAGTAGCCAAGGAGTTAAACCGTTATGAGTTCTTGTTTATGGCTTCACCCTTGCGTATTGAAAAGGGTATGGGTTCACCATTGAACCCTATCGCTATGTTTTGAAAATAAGCTTTAGCGAAGTTAGTTTGTGCTCCAAGGTCGAGATACGCCAGACTTCACCCGTATGAACCAAACAGACATTATATGGCATAACCAAGAGTTTCGATTGTACCTGGGGTCGACCGCCTTTTCCGGTATCGCTTTCGCGATGCAGCAGTTGTTGCTCGCCTGGATACTGATCGACATACTTGAATTACCAGCTACTCAGGTCGGTGTTATTCAGGCAACTGTAGGTATTCCAGGCATTTTCTTGATGTTGCTGGGAGGCGCTCGAGCCGATGGCGTTGATCCTCGCATTCTTCTCTTTCAGGTTTATTCGCTGGCCCCTCTATTGCCGTTGTTCCTGATAGCGATTATCAGTTTCGAACAACTAGGAGTTTTGTCTGTGTTGCTCTGGGGGCTTGGGATGAGTGTAGTAGTCTCATACTCAAGCCCGGCACAGCAAACCATACTTAATCGTGTTGCCAGCAGTGCAGTTCAGAAAGCAGTGTCGGCAGCTACAGCGATTGGGTTTATGGTGCAGATGCTTGGGTTGGCTGTTGCTGGTACCATGGATACTCTCGGGCTTATACCAGTGCTGAGTTTCCAGGCATTGTGTATTATTCTCGGAGCCTTCGCTGTAAGGCGGCTCAATCCTCAGGTACCGATTCGCACTAGTTCTGATTCAGCCCTGAACAATATCCTAGCAGGCCTAAAAGCTGTCTATCGGCACAAGGTTATCCTGCAAGCACTTACTATCAACTTCGTATCCAGTATTTTTAACGCAGGCACATTCATGACCGTGTTTCCATTCATTATCAAACGCGTCTACGACGGCGACGCCTTATTGCTATCCATGATGATGATTATTTTTTACGGAGGCGCTACGGCGTCGAATTTCATTATGATTCGGCTGATGCCTCTGACCCATCCCGGTAAGATCTTTCTTATTACACAGTTTTCGAGAATGTTAATTTTGGGAATATTATGGATTAACCCGAGTTTCTGGTTGTTTGTTCTCGCTACTATCGGTTGGGGGCTTAATATGGGAGTGACTACGACTTTAGCTCGTACAATTGTGCAGGAATCTGCCAGTGAAGAATATCGGGCCCGTATACTTTCGGTTTACAGTCTTGGGCTATTAGGCAGCCCACCGATTGGGGCTCTGATCCTAGGTTGGATTATCGAATCCTTCGGTACCTTAAACGCCTTGGTTCCGGCAATGTGTGTTTCTATAGCGCTTTTTGTTTATGGGGTGTTTTGGAGCGACGTTTACAAATACGAGTCGCCAATACGCTAACACAAACAGAAGAATTAGAAATCGAATCGGTAGCTATCTTCGTCGCTCACCACCTTGCCTGCAGTGGGTGTGGCAAAGTGAGTCCCAATCACCAGTGTTGGTGTATCGGCCAGCTCCTTGAGTACATTCTGGCGGCAGCGCGTTGCGGCTTCCTGATCTTCATCGAAGCTCACGGTCCAATGAGGCCGTGCGATTTGACAAGGGTGATGCATCATGTCACCGGTGATCAGCGCTTTTTCTCCTTTGGATTCGATCGCCACACTCACGTGACCTGGTGTATGGCCTGCGGTCGGTATTAGTTGCACTTCGTCTGAAATTCTGTGATCCGTCTCCACCAGATCAACAAGGCCTGCCTCGAATATTGGTGTTACTGAATCCTCAATGACTGATATCTGGTCTTCAGATTCACTCTTAGACCAATACTGGTATTCCTCCCGGCCCAGCAGGTAACGGGCATTTGGGAAGGATGGCTGCCAAGTATCCCCAACTTTCATGGTATTCCAACCTACATGGTCTACGTGTAAATGTGTACATACTACATAATTAATTGCTTCCCGGTCACAGCCGGTGGCGGCAAGGTCATGCAGAAATTCGGTATTAAGCGCTTGGTTGGCTGTTATCTTGCGAGGTTTGTCATTCCCAACACAAGTATCTACTAAAAGATTAAAGTCCCTTGTTTGTACAAG
>UINC01000077.1_pt1 | contig 49645 bp, 51 predicted proteins | sample 5385821 | NCBI WGS metagenome assembly UINC01 (sample SAMEA4666929, study PRJEB26691) | marine metagenome | isolation source: Pacific Ocean | place: Pacific Ocean | collected 2011-10-13 | reverse complement strand
AAAGGCCAGGAGAAGCTAAACCCACGGTTTGTACTCACCACTGAACAAACATTGGCATGACCACGTGGATGTAGTCGTCCGAGTCGGTGGGTTTGAAGACGCCGGGGCTGGAGGATGTGGTCGTCTCCAGAGCTATTTTGCCCTTCTCCAGCACGGACAGCACATCCAGTAGATATCGGCTGTTGAAGGCAATCTTGCCTTCTTCGCCTTCTATCTCGTCCAGATCAACGGTGTCTTCGTTATCGCCGACTTCCTCGGATCGCGCGGAGATCTCTACCTTGGGCGGCTCGGTGTCAGCCTCGGCCGGCATCAAATGCATCCTGATAATGTTGCTCCCGTCCCTGGCGAAGATGGACGCTGTCCGTGCTGCCCGCAGGACGGTCGGCAAGTCCATGACTGCTCTGGTGGTGTAGCTCTGGGGAATCAGCTGCTCGTAGTTGGGAAAAGTCCCCTGGAGCAGTTGGGAGACTATCTCAACCGTGTCACCGCCCCGAATCCGGAACATGACCTGTCCCTTGGCCGGGGTCATAAGAATCTCTACCGGCTCTTCGCGGTCGCTGATCAACCGGTTCAACTCGTTCATCGTTCGGGCGGGGATGATGACGCTCATCTCTTCAGGCACAGGCTTGAGCAAGGCGCCGTGGTGGACCGCCAGTCGGAAGCCATCGGCGGCGGCCATGGTGAACTTGCTTTCGTCCAACTTGAGTTCGACACCGGTCAGAACCGGACGTGATTCCTCGGTGGCGGCGGCGAAAGCCACCCGCGTGATGGCCGACCGCAGGACAAACGGGTCAACTTCGGCGGCGACCCCGTCGTCAACCGTGGGGATGGGCGGGAATTCCGAAGCATCGGTGATATTAATATGGGCTTTGGAACTGCCCGAAGATATCTCTAACAGCCCGGATCCCTCGTCCAACTGCAAGTTTATCGGGTCATTGGGGAGGGAGTTGACGAACTCGCTGAGCAGGCGTGCCGGCACCGTGATCGAGCCTTCTTCATCTATCTTCGCCCCGACCCAGGTGGTCATGGCTATCTCGAGATTGGTAGCCGATAACTTGAGCATCGATTGGTCGACGTTAAGTAGCACGTTGTGTATTACCGGCAGTGTGGCCCTATTGGCCACTGCTCGGCCAACCACAGCCAATCCCCGACTGAGGTTCTCTTGCAAGCACGTAATCTTCATCTTCCGCCCACCTGGCACTTTGCGAGGATCTTGGTATGTAGTGCTGGATAGCGTCAGCCCTGGACGCCGCTTCTGATAAGCAGGCATATTATGTCATTCGGGCTGGGTAAAAACAACTGAATTCAAACGGTTATTACTGACTTTTGGACGCGAATCCTCTTCTGATAAATACGCCAAAAACCTAAGATTTGGGAGAAATCCTGTCTGCTATAATAGGCCCGGCCTGAATAAGAAGCCGTTTTATGAGGCTAGTTCTTTAGATCCGAGGCCAAAATCCGATTCCCGAAACCTAGGCCGAAAATCCCGATGACCGAACTACTTTTTCACTCGGAAAGCTACGTTAAGGAATTCCAGGCTATCGTGACCGGTGTGTTTGACGGCGGCGTCGTTTTGGATCGCACCGCCTTCTACACCGGCGGTGGAGGCCAACCCAGTGATTCCGGAACCCTAACCGACGGAGACCGAGAATACCGGGTAACCGGCGTCAAGCGGTCTGACGGCAAGTTGGTGCATCAGATCGCCGGAGACCTGCCTGCGGCCGGGGCAACCGTAAACGGGCTGATCGACTGGGACCGCCGCTATCTCTTGATGCGCACCCACACGGCCCTCCACATCCTCTGCGGCGTGGTTTGGCGGGATTATGGCGCCCTGGTCACCGGTGGCGACATGAAACCCGGTGAGGGCCGAATGGACTTCGAATTCGAGAATTTCTCCGCCGAGTTTGTTGATGAATTGGAGATCAAGGTCAACGCTGAAGTGGCGGCGGACCGGGATATACACGTCAACAACCTGACAAGAGCGGAAGCCGACCAGGTCCCGGACCTGATCCGGACCAAGATCAACTTGCTGCCCCCCAACATCCAAAAGATTCGGACCATCGACATCCACGGTCTAGACCTCCAAGCCGACGGCGGCACACACGTGGCCAACACCCGGGAGGTCGGTGTGATCAAGGTGGTCGGCCATGAGAGCAAAGGCCGCATCAACAAGCGGATCAGGATCGCTTTGGAAGATTAGTCCCCTTTCCTAATGGACCGATTAACTCACGGGATAAATCTCCTCTCGGAGGCGTACCGCCCAATGCCCGACAACTCCAGTCCTGACACCAACGTTCTTCGCCGAGTCGTGGGCATTGACGTGGGCGGCACCTTCACCGACATTGCTGTCTTGGAAGATGGCCGTTTATACGTCCATAAACTGCCATCTACTTCCGAAGACCCCTCCCGTGGAATACTCCAGGGCGTAAAAGAAACCGGCGTCACCTCCGCCGAATTCGTCCATGGCTCCACCGTCGCCACCAATGCGCTTTTAGAAGGCAAGGGCGCCCGCACCGCACTGGTCACCACAATGGGATTCGAAGACGTGCTGGAGATCGGCCGTCAAAGCCGCGCCGAGCTATACAACCTGGAGATGGACCGGGTTCCAGCGTTGGCGCCTTGGGAACTGCGCTTCGGACTTCCCGAACGGGTTGACCACACCGGCGTGATCGTCGAAGACCTGACACCAGAGTCGATCCAGACCATGATCGGACTAATTGAAGAAAGCGGCGCCGAAGCGGTGGCCATATCCTTCTTGTTCTCTTTCTTGAACACCGCCCATGAAGAGATGGTCTTGGAAGCTTTGAAGAAGATGAAGAACCCGCCCTATATCTCCGCGTCTTTCAGGGTTATGCCCGAGTTCCGGGAGTACGAGCGGGCCAGCACGGTGGTGGTCAATGCCTACGTGGGACAGGTCATGAGCCAGTACTTGGGCGAACTTGAAGGGCCATTCGGCAAAGGACTGCGCATCATGCAGTCTTCCGGTGGGAGCATCACCGCCCGGTTGGCCTCCGAGCAACCAGTGCGGACAATCCTCAGCGGGCCAGCCGGCGGTGTGGTCGGCGCTTTCTATGTCGCCACGCAGGCCGGCTACCCAGACATCATCACCGTCGACATGGGCGGCACCTCAACTGACGTCTCCCTGTGTCCCGGCGTGATCAAAGAGACCACTTCCGCCAACGTGGGTGGTTACCCCATAGGCGTCCCGATGATCGACATCCACACTGTTGGGGCCGGCGGCGGCTCCATCGCCCGCGTGGATACCGGCGGCGCCCTGGTCGTTGGCCCGGAATCGGCGGGCGCAGACCCAGGTCCGGCCTGCTACGGCACCGGAGACCAGTTAACCGTCACTGACGCTAACCTGCATCTAGGACGCCTTCTAGCCGACCGGTTCCTTGGCGGCCGCATCACCCTGGACCGGGGCCGGGTGGACGGGCTGATTCAGAAACTGGCCAGCCAGATTGATGCTGACGCCAACCAGGCGGCATTGGGAATCAACCGGGTGGTCAACGCGAACATGGAACGGGCCATTCGTACCATCTCCCTAGAACGAGGCTACGACCCTCGGTTATTCACCCTTGTACCATTTGGCGGCGCCGGGCCGATGCACGCCTGTGAACTGGCCCAGGAGTTAGGTATCCCTCGAGTGTTGGTGCCCGCCCACCCCGGCATATTGTCAGCCTTGGGCGTAGCCATCGCCGACATCGTCACGGACCATTCTCGGACTGTAATGCTGCGCGGGTCCGACCTCGACCGGGCCAGGCTGGATGAAGAGTTTCAGGGCATGGAAGGCGACGCCCGAGTCCAGATGGCCGGCGAGGGTCTGCCGGCGGACAGAATGACCGCCCGCCGTTTCCTGGACGTACGCTATGTGGGACAGTCATTTGAACTTACAGTCGAATACCCGAATCGTCCCACTAGGACGGAGCTGACCAAAGTGATCGGCGACGCCTTCTATAAAGCCCACCTGAGGCGGTTCGGTTACGCCGACCGCAACGAGCCAGTGGAGGTGGTGAACCTGCGCCTAAAGATGGACGTCGCCATGGAGAAGCCCCAAGTAAAGCGCCAAAACGCCGGTAGGTCGGACTCGTCCGCGGCGCTGATCGCCGAGGCTGAAGTCGTCTTCCAGCAGGGACCGCTGATGTCGCCGCTGTATCAGAGGGACGACCTGGTTTGCGGCAACCGAATCTCAGGCCCCTCATTGGTTATCCAAATGGACGCAACGACAGTGGTCCCGCCCGGCTGGGGCGGAGCGGTGGACCCATTTGGCAATCTGCTGCTGGAGCCGGAATAATCCACAAATCACCGCGTCTATCGGAGTGCACCATGGCCCAAGGGTCCCAAGAAAACCCTCAATTAACAGTACCCCAATTAACAGTATTAGGAATCTTTGCCCATCCAGATGATGAAGCGTTCGGGTCTGGGGGGACGCTGGCCGAATTGGTCCAAAAAGGCCATCGGGTTACGACCGTCTGCGCCACCAATGGTGACGTGGGGGAGATAAGCGATCCGGCATTAGCCACTCCGGAGAACCTTTGGCAGGTGCGGCAAGGGGAGCTTCGAGATGCCATGGCGATTACCGGTATCTCCGACGTTCGGTTCCTCGGTTACAGGGACTCGGGTATGGACGGCACTCTTGACAACGATAATCCGGCAAGTTTATTTCAGGCGGATGCAGGCAAGGTAGAATCCCAAATATCGGCCGTGATGGAAGAACTGACTCCGGACATCGTTATCACCCACGACCCCACCGGCGGATACGGGCACCCTGACCACGTTACCGTCTACCAAAGGACCACAGCCGTTGTCGAGTCCATGACCGTAAATCGGCCTCTCCTCTATTACGTATGCTTTCCTAGGGGCAATTTCAAAAAACTGTGGCAAGAGATGATCGACGCTGGGATAACTCCGCCCTTCGCAAAGGAAGCGTTGGAGGATATCGGCTCACCCGATGACTATGTGACCACCGTAAGGGATGTTTCGGATCACGTTGAGATCAAGAAGGAGTCATTGAATCACCACAAGACTCAGTTGGACCCCAACGGGCCGTTCAGTTCGCTTGCACCTGAATTTATGAACGCGTGGATGAGCACTGAGTATTTCTATCTCGCTCAACCTTCGAACGGCGAACCTCAAGAAGATATCCTGGCGGACCTAATCTAGGATGGCCTGCCCCGGCCAAATTTCCGACCAATTCCAAGAGGTAACAGATGTCCGTAGACCCGGTTAGCCTGCAAGTTTTGAAAAGCAAGTTCGAGTCTGTGGCCGAAGAGATGGGCGTGGCCCTGCAACGAACCGCCTACTCCCCCAACATCAAGGAACGCCGGGATTTCTCCTGCGCCGTGTTCGATCCCCAAGGCAACATGGTTGCCCAGGCAGCAGATATTCCAGTGCATCTGGGCGCCATGCCCGCGTCCGTCAAAGCCGCCCTTGAAGTATTCCCGGATTCTTTGAACCCCGGGGACATAGTGATGCTCAATGACCCTTACAGGGGTGGCAGCCACTTGCCTGACATCACCATGGTCGCCCCGATCTACGCCGAGCGTGACGGCAAGAAGGAGTTGGCCGGGTTTGTGGCCAACCGAGGTCATCATGCCGATGTTGGCGGCATGACCCCGGGCTCCCTCCCTTTGTCCACGGAGCTGTATCAAGAGGGGACAATCATCCCCCCCATCAAACTGGCCCGGCGGGGCCGGTTGAACCAAGAGGTCATTCAATTGATCTGCCGCAACTCCCGCACCCCTGACGAGCGTAAGGGAGACCTGGCCGCCCAGACCGCGGCTATCAAAGTCGGCGAGCAGCGCATGCGGGAAGTGACTGAGCGCTACGGGCTGGCCGAAACGCTGGAGCATATGTCAGCCTTGTTGGATTACTCGGAACGGGTAACCCGCCGGGCCATCGCCAAGATCCCCGACGGCCGCTACGAAGCGACCGATTACATGGACGACGACGGCCTGTCCCAAGAGTTGGTGCCGATAATCGTGGCCATCACAGTGGCTGGCGAAGAGATGACGATTGATTTCACCGGCACCTCGCCGCAACGGCCGGGCTGCATCAACGCTCCAGTGGCGGTGACGAGTTCAGCCTGTCTTTACGTGGTGCGCTGTCTTCTGGATGAACAGGCCCCGGCCAACCAAGGTTGCTTTCGTCCGTTAAACATCATCACCCCGATAGGGACTCTAGTTAACCCAGAACCTCAACGCGGCGTGGCGGCAGGCAACGTAGAAACGTCCCAACGGATAACCGACGTCTTATTCGGAGCTCTGGCCCAGGCCCTTCCTGATATTATCCCGGCGGCGAGCCAGGGCACGATGAACAACATGATAATCGGAGGCCACGACCCGGTACGGAACAAACCATTCGTCTACTATGAGACCATCGCCGGGGGCATGGGCGGTAGGCCAGACAAAGACGGCATATCCGCCATCCACACCCACATGACCAATACCATGAACACGCCTGTTGAAGCGATGGAGTTCGCCTTTCCCTTGCGTCTGAAGCGTTACGCAGTGCGGCGCGGTTCTGGCGGAGACGGAAAGTTCAAAGGCGGAGACGGCGTCATCCGGGAAGTGGAGTTTTTGGCCCGCGCCAGGGTTACCTTGATGTCGGAGCGGCGAAAATTGCCCCCTCCCGGCTACCACGGCGGACATCACGGAGAACCGGGCGAGAATGTATTGCTGCGGGGCGGGTACGAAGAAATCACCCTGGCTGGCAAGGAATTGATAGATGTTGAAGTAGGGGATGTGATTAGCATCCGGACTCCGGGCGCGGGCGGATGGGGCGCACCTGAAGGGGAGCAAAGTACCTAATGCGTCTGCGGCATGTGGCGCCCATAGTCCTCCTGTCTCTGTTCGCCGTGTTGCTGGCGGCCTGTTCCAGCGGCCCGACACCGCCACAGGACCTGCTGTTGGGGCCCGAAGATTTCCCGAACACTGTAGTCACCGAGACCAACCAAGAGGACGGGGAAACCAACCTGGACGAACCTGCGGTCCAAGTGGAATTGACCAACCCTGATTTCACACTTTTAGAGAGTCTTGTGCTCTTCGCAGACGAGGACATTGCGTTTACGATCTTGGCGGGGATCAAACAGGACCAGATATCCCAGGGGGTTACACCGGAACCGATGGAAGGTTTTGAGGACAATTCCGGGGTCCTGAGTGAAAAATTGCACGGGGAAGATGCATCTACTTTGTTCTTTGTCGAAGGGCGGGCGTTGGTGCGCATCACCCTGAGCGGAGACGAACAGGCGGACAACGTGTGGGTATTTGCCCGGCTTGCCCGCAAAAAATCGGGTTCATGACCGATTGCAAGGTAATCACCTGTGGACGAGTTGAGTTCTGTCGAGTAAACTAGGGTCGGTTGCAGTGACACGGCTTGGCTAGATCATGGGTCTAAAAAGCCCTGATTGCCGGTTGATTGCAACAAAATTTCGCCAGGTTGGGGCCAGACGAGTTAGTCAGGCCGACAACGTTAGGAGATTAAGATGGTTAGATTCGCACGTTGCAACGCTCTGCTTTCGCTGGCTATCAACGCTTCGGGCAAGGGTTGCCGCTATGTCGCTAAAGGCGCGTCGGACGACGACGTAGTAAAAGACATGATGGAACACCTCACTTCCGTGCACCAGGTGGAACTGGATATGAAGGCCAACATCCTCGCGTCGACGAAAACCCACAACGGCTAGGCCATCGAACAACCGTCACAGATCGGCTGCCAGCCGGACTAAGAAAAGCCCAGGTTATGCCTGGGCTTTTTTCATTGAATAAGATGCTAGATTAACTGCCGATTCAGACGAAAACCCTTTCCGGATAGGTGGTTGGATAGATGGCCAATACCTTAGCCGGTTTGTCCGACTGGTTGGTTATGGTGTGCTTGGCCCCGGCTGGTGCCAACAGCACGTCTCCCGGACCCAGAATACGGGTCTCACCTTCCAGCTTTGCCTCAATGTTCCCTTCTACCACCAAAGTTGCCTCTTCGTAGCCTGGGTGAATATGTAGCGCCAGGCCGCCGCCGGGGTCGATACCGGCGCTGACCACTGTCAGGTGTTCCCCACCGGTGTCCTTCCCCACAAGAGTGTTCGTTTGCGTTCCGGATGTGGAGCTACCGCCTTGGGCATTCCCTTTCATAACGAATGGCACGGGTCTCTCCCTTTTCGCCTGTGCGATAGATCCTATGACGGTTACTTGCCGTCGTCGAAACTGACGATGATGACTGCGTTGGCGATTAGCATTCCGTCATTGCCTTCGACGCTGGGAATCTCGAGGCCGCCTTGAACTGCCACGCAGGTGCCTTCCCCGTTTCCATGAGGGAGCGTTGCCAAGACTGCTTTAGTGTCGACCTGGTCTGGCTTGGAAACGCCGATGGTTACGGCGACGTGCATATCGTCGGCTGTTTTACCCAGCATCCGCTGGAATCCCAGGCTACTGTGATGAATCGCATCGAATACGGCCCGGGTGGCCGCTTTGGTATAATCGAGTCCATGGACATCCACGCCCATTCCCATCTCGGTGACGCATCGTACCATTGCCATTTTCTATCTCCAATTCGAGGTCGGATCGGTTTCGCCGTTCTGCCGACCCATTACAACCCAACCTCCCGGCCCCGTCAAGAGAATCTCGCTAGCCGGTTGGTGATTGGATCCCCATGTTAGAGGCGTCATACCCGCCTAGGCTCTCCACTCTGCAGTGCAGGACCGGCCGCCGGAGCAGGTCCAACAGCACCTGCACCGGCCCATCCGACAGGAAATGCTCTGGGATCACCAGGTCGTACCGCTCTTCTTCCAGCGGTAGGAAGTCTAAGCCCATCGCCACAGCGGCAGCCTTGACTCCGATTCCCACATCGGCGTTGCCCGAGGCTACGGCGGCGGCCACAGCGAGATGGCCCCATTCTTCCCGGTCGTAACCAGCCACCGTCTCTCCGGAAATGCCAGCAACGGCCAATGCCCGCTCCAAAAGATCTCGGCTTCCTGACCCGGCTTGTCGGTTGACCAGTCTGATTCCCGGATTAGCCAGGTCCGCTACCCCGCCGATGCCCTTGGGATTTCCATAGTCAAGAATCATGCCCTGCTGCCATGAAGCAAAAGTAACCAGTGCGCAGGGAAACGGCACCAACTGCTGTACCCAAGTGCTGTTGTAGGCGCCTGTAACATCGTCCAGTAGGTGGCAGCCGGCAATGTGGGCTTCCCCATTAGCCAGGCCCATCAATGCTTGGCGGCTGCTTTCTTCACCGGCAATCAGGGCGACGCCCCTAGAACGGAGACCCGATTCCAACAGCCCTACTGCCGGGTCGCAGCCCAGCACGACCAAGGTCGGCGAATCAATTTCATCGGAATCGAAAGGTTGCACGGTCACTCTTCCGTCTTCGGATCGGTCGGTCACCAGGCCCTCGGCGGCGACCACGGCGTGGCGAGTGTTTCCCGCGCCGGTCAGAGGTCGGGCTAGCATCTTCTGCCCCACCCGGAATAATCGGGCCCGTTGAGGAGATTCCCCTGATGTCGGCTCAGATAAGGAACCTCCGACCAGCTCCGCTTGTACAGAAGCCGGTGGTTGTTCCGGTAGAAAGAAGAGCGACTCGATCCTTTCATTCAAAGCCTGGGCTAGCCGCAGGGACACCTCTGTCGAGGGGTTGGCATTACCAGATTCCAGAGTGGAATAAGCCTGACGGCTGATACCAGCCCTGCTGGCTAGCTCCCCCTGGGTCAGGCCGCCCCTGGAACGAATCTGTTTCAGGTTGTTTTGGAGTGTCTGGCTTCTGCGTCGCATAGTTCAAAAGTACAGTAAACTTGATAAAACATCAAGTATGCTTTACAATCATTCGGTCCCAAGTTATGCCCATACCCAACATGCCAACCCTATCGGTACCGCCATTAAAACAGACCCAGGTATTTTTCCTTCCGTTATTGGTCCTGATAGTTTCATGCGGTGGTGGCGGCGAGTCCTTACGGGTGTTTGCTGCGTCCTCGCTCATGGGCGCCTTCACTGAGGTGGCAAAAGCATTTGAGGCGGAAAATCCTGGCGTTGCCGTAAAACTCGACTTTGGCGGTAGCCAGAGGATGAGTTCCCAAATTGAACTTGGGGCCAGAGGCGACATTTTCGCTTCTGCCGATTCCGTCCATATGGACGCCCTAGTTGCCGCCGACTTGGTCTCTGGCACTCCGGTAGATTTCGCCTCCAATTCGCTGGTCGTGCTGGCCATGAGCCAAGGCCCGGTGGATACGATCGCAGACCTGGCCAAGCCCGGTGTCAAAGTTGTTTTGGCCAACAGCAATGTCCCGGTAGGTGCTTATACCCGTGAGGTACTGGAGAATCTCTCCCAAGATCCCACCTATGGGCTGGGCAGCAGTTTCAAGGACAACGTGCTGGCAAACTTAGCCTCGGGAGAACCCAACGTCAACTCGGCCTTCCAAAAGGTGGTCCTGGGGGTGGTGGACGCCGGTATCGTATATGAGACGGAGACCTTAGTGGCCTTAGAGGCAGAGACGCGAAGCATCCATTTTATCCCGATCCCAACGGCGGCAAATGTGAAAGCCAATTACCCGATCGCCGTGCTGGCCGAAGCGGCCAAGCCGGAATTGGCCGATTCCTTCGTGAAGTTCGTCCTATCAGATCGAGGACGAACCCTGTTACGGCGTCACGGATTCAGATCTCCTTGATGCCAAAGTTAGGACGGTCAATTTGGCGGTGATGAATCCGATAACACAGATCAGAAATAATCCGACTGGGATCCTGGGCAGTGGCGGCGCGGTCCTGTTCGTGCTGTTCATCGGAATCCCGGTGATCGCGTTGTTGATTCGGGCCGCCCAACAGAGCAATTTTCTGGACTCGGTTACCGGAGATACGGCCCTGACAGCCCTTAGACTTTCCCTCTTCACTAGCGTCATCAGCATGGCTGTGGTCGTGCTCTTGGGCACGCCATTCGCCTATCTCTTGGCCCGAAGCGACCGTCTCTGGCTCAGGGTTGTGGACAGCCTGGTGGAACTCCCGTTGGTCTTGCCTCCGGTAGTGGCGGGTGTCGCCATGCTGATGGCCTTCGGCCGAAATGGGTTGATCGGGTCAGGACTGGAGAGCATTGGACTGCATATCTCGTTCACCACCACCGCCGTGGTATTTGCCCAGATCTTCGTCGCCTCGCCGTTCTTTGTCCGATCGGCCAAACTCGGGTTTCAATCGGTTGCCAAGGACTACGAAGACGTAGCCCAGACCTTGGGCGTCTCCCCCTTGCGAACATTCTTCCGCATCACGCTGCCTTTGGCCGCACCAGCCATGTTCACCGGTCTGGGCGTTGCCTGGGCGCGGGCGCTATCCGAATTCGGCGCCACAATGATGTTCGCGGGGAACCTGACCGGCGAGACTCAAACGATGCCGTTGGCGATAATGTCCGCCATGGAGAGCAGCCTCGACGGCGCTTTGGCGTTATCAGTGATGCTGCTAGCTGGATCAGTGCTGTTGTTGGCGTTACTGGGTTTGCTTACCCGCCCGCGTTGGCAGGGTAGATGACGGAGAACCGGACTATCGAATCGGCAGCACAAGGTTGGGTAGAATGCCGCGTTGGCGACTTCCATTTAGAGACCCATTGGGAAGTGCTGCCCGGCGAAGTGTTGGTCCTTTTTGGGCCATCGGGCGCCGGGAAATCGACAACACTTAGGGCCGTTGCCGGGCTACTACAGCCGGTAAAAGGACACGTGGAGATTGGAGGGAAAGTCGTGTATGACAACGAAGGCGGCGTCTGGGTCCCCACGCACCAACGGAGGATTGGCTATTTAACCCAGCAATACCACCTGTTCCCCCACCTGAAAGTGTCCGCTAATATCGCCTTCGGACTCCCCGACCATGGGTCCTCAACCGGGCGGGAACGCGTGTCGGAGTTAACTAGCCTTTTCCAGTTGGACGGTCTAGGTGAACGCTATCCTTGGGAATTATCTGGAGGGCAGCAGCAGCGGGTCGCCTTAGCAAGAGCATTGGCGTCAGAGCCGGCGATGCTCTTGTTGGACGAGCCCTTCGCTTCATTGGATGCTGAGCTGCGGCGTGTCTTACGGCGGGAGCTCAGAGCGATGTTGACCCAGTCACCAGTGCCGGTGATGCTGGTAACCCACGACCGGGAAGAAGCGTTGGCCTTAGGCGATTCGGTGCAAGTCATTAACGAAGGCCGGACCTTGGTCAGCGGGGACCCTTTGGAAGTCTTAGGTCAACCAGGGCAGGGACGGGTGGCCCGTCTTGTTGGTGTTGAGAACCTTTTCAAGTTGACGGTCCAAGAACGTAATTTTAGGGACGGGACAATGATCTGTGTCAGCCCAGGCCTGCAACTCGAGGTGCCACTAGATTCACGCATTGAGATTAACCCGGAATCCGAAGACGTTCGGGAGCCGGTAACAGTCGGGATCAGGGCTTCGGACATCATTCTGGCTAAGGCGGACCTCGCAGGATCTTCGGCCCGAAACCGGCTGCCGGGCCGGGTGGTGTCCGTTGAGCCCCGCTCACCCGGATATGCCGTGACTCTGGACTGTGGCCAGCAATTCCGCTGCCACATCACCGGGGCGGCGTTCGAGGAGATGGGCATTGAGACCGGCCAACATCTATGGGCTGTCTTCAAGGCGTCATCATGTTTCTTAGTGGATAGAGAATCGGAGCCCGGTTCAACACCTGAAATCTAGGTCTTGCAGGGCTCCCTCGCCGGATTTTTCCACAATCTCGCGAATTCCGATCAACGATTGACGGTTGGGTCGACCCGTTGTTCTCAGGCTCGGTGATGATATCGGTTATGTCAACAAGGGAACCGGGTCAATCGATAGATTGAGATGATGATTTAATGGCTATCGGGATTACGGAATCCGTCTGATATCGGGAATCAGAATACTTGATTAACTCTGTCCTCAGGATTAAGAATAGGCGTAAATTGCGCTTGCAACGCAGATGTTAATGGGTATAATGTGCCCCAGGCAAAACCAAGGTCAAATCGAGCGGGTTTCCAATTCAGCTAGAGATGGGATGAGATAGACGGGTGTTTCTAACCGGCGTCACTTGACTGGTAAAGCCAAACTAGGGGTGAAGAGACCCAGGAGGTCAATCAGTGGCATTAGCAGACAGGACACTAACTTGCGTGGAGTGCGGCGGAGAATTTATCTTTACTGCGGGCGAACAGGAGTTTTTCCAGGCGAGGGGTTTTGGCAACGAACCCAAGCGCTGTCGTAGCTGCCGTGCAGTGCGCCGCTCCGAACAAAGGTCTGGGGGTATGTACCAAGACGGACCAAGGGAAATGTATCCAATCACCTGCGCCGAGTGCGGCAGCGACGCCATGGTGCCTTTCCGTCCCCGGGGCGACCGGCCGGTCTATTGCAGTGATTGTTTCAGCAAGATGCGCGCCCAGTCTTTACCAGTCGACTAAGCTGAACCGAAGCATCGCGGAACCGAAAAAGGGCTGACGATCGTCAGCCCTTTTTTCATTTCTGGTGTTTAATCCCCTTGGTTTTATCAGCCGGGCGTTTGTCGGATTGAAGCCATGACTTAGCAGCAGATACAATGTCTTCGCTCTTCTGAAAAACTTGGCGCCAATGAGCAAGGCCTAAGGCCTCAATCAAATATGAAATTCAAAGACCTAAGAGAATTCATAAGCTTCCTAGAAAATAAGGGCGAGCTGCGCCGGATCACTGCACCAGTAAGCCATGAGCTAGAGATCACGGAGATTACGGACAGGGTAATCAAAGCAGGCGGACCAGCCTTGTTGTTCGAAAACGTCACCGGTTTCGAGACCCCATTGTTGGTCAACATGTACGGCTCTCACCAACGGGTGGCCTGGGCGCTGGGGGTAGAACATGTGGACGACCTGGTTGGCCGGGTGGAAGGCTTGTTGGATCTGATGCACGGCCCGCCCAAGGGAATAATGAACAAGCTGAGGACTTTGGGCCAGTTAGTACAGATGGGGTCTTTCCAGCCTAAGACCGTGAATAACGGCCCCTGCCAAGAAGTAGTTATCCAAGGGGACGATGTAGATTTATACAAGTTTCCCATACTTAAATGTTGGCCCTTAGACGGCGGCCCCTTCATCACCCTGCCTTTGGTTATCACCAAAGACCCGGAGACCAGTATCCAGAACTACGGTACATACCGGATGCAGGTCTATGACAAACGGACCACCGGCATGCACTGGCAGACCCATAAAGTCGGCACTCATCATTACCGTCTGAGCCACGAACTCGGCCTGGAAAAACTGGACGTGGCGGTGGCCTTGGGCGGCGATCCGGCCACCATCTGGACGGGCTCCGCGCCGCTACCCCCGGACATGGATGAGATGGCGGTTGCTGGGTTCCTCCGCGAAGAGGGAGTGGAACTAGTCAAGGCCAAGACCAACGACCTCTTGGTGCCGGCCCAGGCAGAGATCGTGCTGGAAGGTTACGTGACGCCGGGCGAAGAACGGGACGAGGGGCCCTTTGGCGACCATACCGGGTACTACTCCATGGAAGACCCGTATCCGGTCTTCCATGTTACTTGCATAACGCACCGGAAAAACCCCATCTACCCGGCCGCGATCGTCGGCCGCCCACCGATGGAAGACTACTGGATGGGCAAGGTAACTGAGCGGGTTTTCCTGCCTATGATGAAGCTCATCCTGCCCGAGATCGTAGACTTAAACATGCCGGCTGAGGGTTCCTTCCACAATTTGGTTATCGTGTCCATCAAGAAGGAGTATCCGGGACAAGGACGCAAGGTGATGCACGGTCTCTGGGGGTTGGGCCTGATGAGCTTGGTAAAGACCATCATAGTGGTGGACCATAACGTCGATGTCCAGAATATCTCAGAGGTCGCCTGGCGGGTTACAAACAATATCGACCCTGGACAGGATTTCGTGTTCGCAGACGGGCCCATCGATGACCTGGACATTGGTTCCTCTACCCCCAAGTTCGGCAGCAAGGTCGGTCTCGACGCAACCATCAAATGGGCTGGTGAGGGCGCACGCCAAAAAGACTGGCCGCCGGACATCGAGATGGACGCAGCGGTAAAAGACTTGGTCGACAGAAAATGGACCGAGTACGGGTTATCTTGAGCGAAGCTTGCTTGGCGATAATCGAACCGATACGGTCAACCCCCTCTGATCTGGGCTATATGAGAAGATACTGAACATGTCTGCCGCCAATGCAATCAAAAACCCCGGTTCGATCATTGCCACAAGGGTGCCTCGGTATCTGATTACCATTCGGGTCTGGGAATCCCTTTATGCCCTGCCATTCTGTTTCATGGGGATGATCTTGGCCGCGGACGGATGGCCCGGTTGGAGCGTTTTCATCTGGATCACCGTGGCCTTAACCGGCGTGCGGACACTTGGAATGGCCGCCAACCGGTTCCTTCACCGGAAAGAAGACGTCCACAACCCCCGTACTGCCGATCGCCACCTGCCCACTGGAAAACTTAAGCCCTTCGAAGTGTTCGGGTTGATGGTTGTGGGTACAGGGGTGTTCTTCTTTGCCGCATCTCAATTGAACGGGCTGGCCTTGGCCCTGGCGCCGGTGGCCGCGGCCTACGTGGTCCTGTATTCCTTCGCCAAGTACTACACTTGGGCCTGTCACTTCTTCTTGGGCTGGGCGTTGGCTATCTCCCCGTCCGCTGCCTGGATCGCGGTGACCGGACGTCTAGACCCTGAAGCGGTGCTGCTATCGGTAGTGGTCGCCCTATGGGCCGGTGGCTTCGACATCGTCTACGGATGTGCCGACCTAGAATTCGACCGGTCATACGGCATAAATTCGTTCCCCAAGAGATGGGGTGTCGCCGCAGCATTGCGAACCACTCGGATGATGCACGCTGCCGCCGCTGCCGCCTTATTGGCCTTGGGCTTTTGGTTGGACCTGTCATTTTACTATTTCATCGGCTGGGCTATCGCGGTCACACTACTCGCCGGCGAGAACGGACTACTCAAGGTTGATGACCTGTCGAAATTACGGTCGCCACTCTTCCAGTACAACAGTGTGATATCGATGGTTCTCCTGTTATTTACAATCCTGGCGGTGGAACTATGACCACCGCAAACTCGATGAAAACCAACCCAGTGGTGGTTGGGATAACCGGCGCCAGCGGAGCGGCGATGGCCCGGGCCACGGTTAACGAACTGCTGCGCCGCGACATATCCACCGTGGCGCTTTGCTCCAATGCCGGACGGCTCGTTTGGCAGGAGGAGATGGGCGATAATTTCAACGAAACGCTGATCGAGTGGCAAGAACACCCTGCATTTGTCCACTATCCCATAAACGACTTGAGGGCTCCGGTTGCCAGCGGCACCTACCCAACGGCAGGCATGGTGATCGTTCCGGCCAGCATGAACAGCATCGCCTCACTTGCCGGAGGGCTCTCAGGTAACCTGCTCCTACGTAGCGCGGATGTTTGCTTGAAGGAGCGGCGGCCGTTGGTGCTGGTGCCCAGGGAAACTCCCTTGCACAGCATCCACCTTGAGAACATGCTTACCCTTAGCCGGATGGGCGCCGTGGTCGTCCCGCCAGAACCCGCGTTTTACTTGAAGCCCCAGGGGATCAGCGACATCGTGGATTTCGTGGTGGCGCGGATCTTTGTGGCCCTGGGTATAGACCGGACGATGCCCGAAGACATGCAATATCAGGGCCCAGAGGCCTAGCCTAAACCTCTCCATGGCTGAACTTCAGGGCGCTGAGAAACAACGCTACGTCGCCGACCTCTTCTCTCGTATTTCAGGCCGCTATGACCTGATGAATGACCTGATGACCTTAGGAATGCACCGCCGCTGGAAGAAGCAGACTGCGGCTCTGGCGGTACAAGGACTAAGCGGCCCAGCCATAGATGTTTCCAGTGGCACGGGTGATCTTGCCCTAGAACTGTCGCAGCGTCCCGAGGTTGACCACGCCGTGGGCCTTGACTTGATACCGTGTATGGTGGCGAGGGCTGAAGCCAAAGTGATGGGCCGGGGAATGTCCAACTCGGTGTCCATGATGACCGGTGACGCTCTTTCTTTGCCCTTTGCCGACGATAGCTTTGCCTGCGCCACCGCAGGATTCAGTCTGCGGAATATGCCGGATGTTTCGAAGGCGTTATCGGAGATGGTCCGGGTGGTGCGCCCTAGTGGCAGGGTTGCTATCTTGGAGCTTTCTCCCATGGGACCGGGCTTGCGGTCAGTGCTCTTTCGGCCGGTGTTCCACATCTTGGTGCCGTTGATCGGACGACTGGTAGCCCGGGATCCTTCGGCCTACACCTATCTTCCCCGATCGGTGGACCATTTCCTCGAAGCCGACCGGCTGGCGGATATGCTTTCAGGCTCGGGACTGTCGGACGTTGGATATCGCCGACTAGGTTTTGGCACCGTTGCCGTACATTGGGGCGTCAAGGAAAGTCGGTAGAAGCAAGGTCTATCTCGTTCATTCGCCTCGTGGAATAGCGGAATTGAGCTTGTTTAACACTCATACCTAAGTTAAACTGGTTGGACGATTTCGATATTCGACACACCAGGTTTAGCAATGATTCATGCCGCTGAGTATCCGAAGAAGAACTAATGGCCACTCTGATCGATAAACTTAATCCGGTTATAATCCGCTACCATGAGATTGAAGAATCCATGGGAGACCCTGAAGTTGCGGCCAATTTTGAAACTATTCAGCAGTTGGCCCGAGAGAGGGCTTCTCTGGAGTACCTCGTCAAGATCGGCGGCGAATACAAAGATTTGCTCGAGGAGATCGAAGACTTAGAGTCTTTGATCAAAGACGGGTCGGAACCGGAACTGGTCGAGATGGCTAAAGAGGAAATAGAAGTAGCCAAGGCCAAGTTGGAAGATTCGTCTCAGACCCTTCGTTTGGCCCTGCTGCCTAAAAACCCCAACGACGAGCGTGACGTAATCCTGGAGATTAGGGCGGGCACCGGTGGCGCCGAAGCCGGTATCTTCGCCTCCGATCTCTACCGGGCATACTCCCGTTACGCCGTAAACCAAGGCTGGAAGGTTGAAGTGATGGACTCCAACCCTACTGAGGTCGGCGGGTTCAACAAGATCGTTTTTGAGATTCAGGGGAAATACGTTTTCAGCCACATGAAGTTCGAAAGCGGCGTCCACCGGGTCCAGCGTATCCCCAACACTGAAACACAGGGACGAATCCACACTTCAACCGCCACTGTGGCCGTGTTGCCTGTGGTAGATGAAGTGGAATTAAAAGTCGACGCCAATGACCTCCGTATAGACATCTTTCATGCCGGCGGCCATGGTGGCCAGAACGTTAATAAAGTCGCTACGGCGGTGCGTATCGTCCACGAACCGTCGGGGTTGACTGTAGTCTGCCAAGACGAACGCTCCCAGCATAAGAACAAGCAACGGGCTATGTCTATGCTACGGTCGCGGTTGTTCGAGGCCGAACAGATGCGCAAGGACGCCGAGCTTAGCGAGACGCGCCGTTCCCAAGTTGGCGGGGCTGAACGAGCGGAGAAGATCCGCACCTATAACTACCCCCAGGACCGTATTACCGACCACCGCAGCAATGCAAACTTCCATGATATTCCCCGGCGTATGGACGGCGGCCTAGAGGACATGTTCGATACGCTTCTCGCTTGGGACGAAGAACGACTGCTGGGCGAAGAATCCCTCTAACTACTCAACCGCGTTTCCAAATTGCTTCATCACACTCCAACGGACGCTCACCAAGCAGGGTTTGCGTGCCAGGAAGACCCATTTGAACAGGTAGGATAGTAAGCTGCCTGATGCCCGTACTCCGTACCGTCATTCAAGATACACACCAGAAACTGGAAGCAGCCGGCATCCCAGACGCCCGGTTGGAGGCGGAGGTGCTGGTGATGAACGTGATGCGCATGGCCCGAGAGAACATCTTCGGTGGACAAGACACCGAGGTTTCCGAGCAACAGCAGACCGCCTTGGACGAATTATTGGAACGGCGGTACAACCGGGAACCATTGGCTTATCTCCTTGGCCAGCGGGAATTCTACGGCATCAACGTGATTCTCACGCCGGCCGTGCTGATACCGCGCCCCGAGACCGAGGGTCTGGTGGAGCATGCACTCTTCATGGCTCTGATGGGTATGGAATCCACTGACATGATCATCACCGATGTTGGAACTGGTAGCGGCGCCATCGCCATCAACCTGGCCATTCATCTACCGGCGGCAAAAATCTTCGCTGTGGATGTGGCGGACGAGGTGCTAGATGTGGCCGCCTTCAACATCAGGGCCCACGGTGTGTCCGAACGGGTGACTCTGGGTATCGGCGATCTTCTCGAACCGGTGCCGGAACCGATCGATTTGATTGTGGCCAACTTGCCATACATCCCCACCGACCGCATCTCCACCCTCCAGCCGGAAGTCCAGCAGGAACCGGCATTAGCGCTGGACGGCGGCCCCGACGGTCTGGACCTGATTCGCCGGTTATTGACCCAGGCGGAAAGTAAATTGAAAGACAGCGGGATCATCCTGTTGGAAATGGACCCGGACCAGATTCCCGTCGTCCAAGAACTGGCTCTACAGCACTTCCCTGAAGGCTCCACCTCTGTAGAACAAGACCTGGCCGGCATGGACCGCATCCTTACCATCTACCGGCAAGCGACGGAGTAACAGGCATTACTCATAATCCGGAACCACGGGGTTCCCGTGAACCGGGCCTGCCACAGCTGCCTAAGGTGTAGGGGTAATAGGGTTTGAGTCTAGAGTCCCGAGATTTCCAACGTGGAAACCACGCCTGATTCAATGCCTGCCACCCTTATGGTGTTGTTGTTGGTGTCGGCGATGTACATGTTTCCGCTTGCGAAACTGATGCCGCTGGGTTCCGAGAATTGGGCCTGTTCTCCAGCGCCGTCCACATGACCGGCAACACCGTTGCCAAGGACAGTGAATGCGCTCCTCATGGCCGGTAGCACCCGCTTGACCTTGTGATTGTAAGTGTCTGTGATGTACAGCACGCCATCGTAATAAGTGATGCCAATGGGGTGTTGCAGGCGGACGTGGTGGTCTGACCCGTCAACGTCTCCGAACACGAAAAGATCCAGGCCCACAATCGTTCGGACATTGCCTTCTGGGTCGATGTCCGCCGAACGCACTGAACTGGTCTCGCTGTCGGCAAAGAATAACTTGGTCCCGTCGGTGGTGATACCGCATGGCTGGGCCAGTTCCGCAGTGCCCAGTGGCCCGTCGGTGATTGCTTCCCCGCCGGTGCCGGCAAACGGACCGATCATGCCGTCCTTCAGGTCCATTGACCATAGCTGGTGGATACCGGCCATGGCGATGTAAAGAGTCCTCTCTTGATGCACCAGATCAAAGGGAGAAACGAGGGCCATCGACGGCCCGTGGCCCCGCTCTTCTTTGGTGTGACCCTGTTCGCCCGTGCCAGCGATCGTGCTCACCGTGCCTGAACTCAGGTCTACCCGGCGAATCGCATGGTTCTCAGTGTCGGCTACGTAAAGCGTCTCGCTGTCCAGCGCCATTCCCTGCGGATGGTTGAAAGCGGACTTAGCCAACTCGCCATCGGCCAGGCCTTCTTCTCCGCTGCCGATGACGTGCTTCACGCTACCGTCCAGCTCCGTGACAACGATGCGGTTGTGGTTGGTGTCGGCTATAAACAGCCTATTTCCAAACCCATCAGCCAACACTTTGCCTGGGAAACTGAGGGTGGTCTCTTCTGCCTGTTGGAATCCGGATAGCAGGGGCTTGTGATCCAAAGTCCCATCCGAATCGTATTCGGCCGCCATCTGACTGATCAGCCCGTCAAAGGCCTCGAAGGACATCTCACCCTCATGTTTGCCGACGACATTGCCCACAGGGTCAATAAACATTAAGGTGGGCCAGGCCCGGCAAGAGTATTGCTGCCAGACTTGGAACTGACCGTCGTTGATCACCGGGTGCTCTAGTTGGTAACGGCGTACGGCCTTGTCCAGGTTATACGTGTCTTTCTCGTTGGGGAACTTTGCCGAATGAACGCCGATCACGGCCAACTCGCCGGCGTATTTCTTTTCTAGTCTCCGCAACTGCGGGAATATATGGGCACAGTTGATTCAACAGTAGGTCCAGAAGTCCAGGATGATGATTTTTCCCCTGAGCTCCTGCATGGTCAACGGGCGGTCCGAGTTGATCCATTCCAATCCCTGGGGGAATTCAGGCGCGGCCAGTTTACCGGTGAATTGGCGGCTGCTCATGGCGTCTCCGGAATTTCAACCGGCCAGCCGCCCTAGGATCTGGGCACCAGCCGGTAAACCTATTCTAAGTTTAATAATCTAAAGCTTAAGGGCCGGGAGCCGGCTCGAAAGCCAAGGTGGCGTAGCGCATGAATATGGTGCCAACCGGGGCGCCCAAGGGCGCATTGGCCACCAGAACTGCGATGGAATGCTCCGTTCCGGGGACTGCTGGGTCTTCGATCAGGACCCGTTTGGGGGTGTTGTTTCCCGTTACCACCCATTTGTCGCGGTCGATATTGCCGTCTACGTAGACCTCACCGTAGTTATCTACGTTGGTCTCGAACCAGACCCGGCCTCCGCCGATCTTTTCGCCTTTGACCTCGTCGGGGATCGTGACCTTGATTCGGTACCAGGCGAAGGTGAACCCAACGGAGCGGCGCTTCTGGATATCGGAGTCATGCTCCCATCCGGAGTCATCGTAGTCGGATAGCCTGGCAGGGCTATCTCCCATCTCGGCGATCAGGCCTTGGTTCAACTCGCCCGGGACCAGGCCAGAAGCGATTTTCCAGCCGTCAGATTTCACGACCGCCCTGTCTTTCTCTAATTCCAAGTCCAGTGATACTCGGGGCATGTTTACTCCTACCTCTGGGTAATATCTGGTTGTGTTATTCGCAGGCCGGGCCGTCGTAGCCGGAAGCAGGCGGTCCGCTTAGGTGTGCACCAAAGAAGTCCAGGGTGCGTGGCCAGGACATTTCAGCGGCAACCCGTTGGTAGCGCGGAGGGTTGGCCGGATTCATGAAGGCATGGTTGGCCCCTGGATACGTATAGAACTGATGGGGTACGCTGTTGGCGGATAGTTCTCTGTCCATCACCAGCATATCGGACTGTGACGGGTTTTCGTCGATCTCGCCGAAGTGGAACAGGATTGGGCACTTTATTCCGGATGTTAGAGCTAACGGAGGTTCGGTGGCGTCGCCCCAGGGGACCATTATATTGCCGCCATAATACGGCACGGCTGCTTTGATGAATGAGTTGGTGGCGGCAGCCAACCAGGCGACCCGGCCCCCCATGCAAAACCCAGTGACTCCGATGTGCTCCGAGTCGATGGACGAATGATTGACCAGGTAATCAACGGTGGCGTTGATGTCGTCGATGATTAGCGGGTCGTTCAGTTGGTCGCGTTTGGACTTCCCGGTACTCTCCACCATCTCATCGGTAATCCGGTGGAACAGGTCGGGAGCAACGGCGGCGTAGCCAGCAACAGCCAACTTATCGGCCATGTCCTGGATGAACTTGTCCACGCCGCTGGCGTGCTGGGCGACCACCACGGCCGGAAATGGGCCGTCGCCGTCGGGCACACTGGCATAGATGTCCATATCCGCCCCATTCACATTCACCTTTTCCCAAAATGACGGCATACAACCCCTCTTAGTTCAGATTTGCCATTGCCAGGAATAGCTCTACTTCAGATGGTTGTTGAAAAAGTCGATAGTCCTGGGCCAGGCCGCCGCGGCCGAAGCCTCATGGTAACGGTCCGGGTTTGTGTGATCCATAAAGGCGTGACCGGCGCCGTCGTAAGTATGGAACTCGAAGTCCTTGCCCAGGCGCTTGAGTTCCGCATCAAATGTGTCCCGATCAGCCACGGACGGGTTTCCGTCTTCGGCGCCAAAGTGGAAGAGCATGGGGCAATTGATATTGTTGGACATGGAGAACGGGGTGTCTCCCGGTCCCCAGTTACCCATTATGTTTCCGCCGTAGAACGGCACCGTGCATTTGAAGATCTGGTTGCTAGCCGCCATCAGCCAAGCGATGCGCCCCCCCATGCAGAAGCCTGTTACGCCAATGCGGTCGCCGTTGATGGCAGAGTTGGCGGTGAGGAAGTCTACCGCGGCGTTCATGTCGGCGATGATATCCGCATCTTTCAGGTGGCCTAGCCGATCCAAACGAGGCCCGTCCATGACCTCTTTGGAGAAGCGGTGGAACAGGTCCGGCACCACTGCCACGAAGCCTGCCTCGGCCAATTGGTCGGCCATCTTACGGTCGAAATCGTCCAGTCCGCCTACGTGGAAGGCGATCACTACGGCGGGATGTGGGCCAGAGCTGTCTGGGAGGGCAGCGTACATATCCATTTCACTGCCTCCAACGGTCAGTTTGTCAGTAAAACTAGGCATGGTAAATCACCTCTAATTCGTGCAGTTGGATTTGGATTGAGAAATTCTAACCGGATCGTTAGCTAATTGACTCAACCGACTAGATCAACCCATCGGCCCGGACTGCCGCCATGGTCTCTTGGAAGGTGTTGAGGGTTTGGTCGATCTCTTTCTCGGTGTGAGTGCTGGACACTAAGAATGTTTCCCGGCTCATGATGTCCACGCCCCGGTTCTGCAGGCCGCGTTTCATAGCCGTTACGGCAGGAGAAGCGATGGCCTCGGCTATCTTTTCATGGGACATGGTACATAGCTCCCGGTCGCAATCGCAGTCGGCCAGCACCACGTGCAACATAGACGCGATGCCATGGACGTGACCCGGTATCTCCAACCGGCCTAGGATGTCATTCAGCCCAGTTTTTAGCCTGACGGCCATGGCGTCGGCCTGCTCATTTATTGGCTGGGTGGCTATCATCTCCAGGGCGGTGGCCCCGGCCGCCGCGGAAAGCGGGTTTCCGTTGAACGTTCCCGGATGGTAGACGCGGTGGTTGTTATCCCAGTCGGGGTCGTTCCGGTGGGCAATCATGTCGATGATGTCAGCCTTGCCGCCGACAGCGCCGCCGGGCAATCCACCGGCCACGATCTTGGCCATGGTCGTCAGGTCGGGCCTGATGCCGTAGCGCTCCTGGACGCCGCCAGGGGCGGCCCGGAACCCGGTCACCACCTCATCGAAAATTAATATGACGCCGCTCTGGGCGGTCAATTCTCGCAGTCCCGATAGATACGTAGGCACGTCAAAGGGCAATTGGCCAAAGTGCGCTCCGGTTGGCTCCAGGATTATGGCGGCGATATCTGGGTCGCGCTTGATCACATCTTCAACGGCGAGCAAATCGCCTGAAGGGACGATAACCATCGTGCCCCAACTAGCCTCGGGGATGCCTGGGGCGGAGCGGTCGGACCCGGCCATCGCGTAGTCGTGCCAACCGTGAAAGTGGTCCTGCAGTTTGATGACCTTGTCCTTGCCGGTATAGGCGCGGGCCAAACGCATAGCCATCAGGGTAGCCTCGGTACCAGAACTGTGAAAGCGGAGTTTCTCTATGGACGGCATCAGCGCCTTGATAGCTTTGGCCCACCGAATCTCATCGTCAGTGGAGGCTCCCAGGTGCGTCCCCAACTGGATCTGCTTAGAAACTGCTTCGGCGATGGCAGGGTGGGAGTGTCCCAACAGAAGCGCTCCGTGCCCGGATACATAGTCAATGTATTCGTTGCCGTCCACATCCCATTTGCGCGGGCCCGAGCCATGGGTCATGTACAGAGGGAAAGGCTGAGCGTAACGGGTGTCATGCGTAACACCGCCCGGAAAGATCTGGGAGGCTTCAATGTACCGTTGGGCTGATCCGGGGTGCTTTGCGATGTAGTCCTCAAGTATCGTTGCCATCGGGTCTCCTTAGCAGGTGCAGTGGAACCAAGTACCAGGGTAAGGAGTATTGTATCGCCTGAAGCCCGCCTCCGCCACGCCTCCGGACAAGAGCCAGGAAGTGGCATCCCGGTCGAGCGAAATGCCACTTCTTTCAGTCGGCTAAATATTTCCAGACGATGCTTAGTCGTCTGTAATCGCTTGGTTATTGACCACAAACCCCGGCGAGGGAAAAGTCCCCACTGCCATCAACACATCATAAGAAATTGATTGCAAGACAACGTACCTTAGCGTTAAACGCTGTGCTTTCATGCCTGGAACCATCGGAAACATTGTCAAGTAATCGCCTTGCTGACCCGTACCATTAAACGCGGTAAAATAAGATAACCGGCCTTAAGTTAGAACGCCTGATTCTTGATGTTTGAGGTCTTGGGGTTTTGCGTCATATCATCCACGCCGATCTAGACGCCTTCTACGCCGCAGTAGAGCAGTTGGACAACCCGGACCTGGTGGGCAAGCCGGTGCTGGTTGGCGGCCGCCCTGAGAACCGAGGAGTGGTCGCCACCGCTTCTTACGAAGCTCGGGTTTTTGGCGTTCACTCGGCCATGCCCATGCGCACCGCCGTCCACCGGTGTCCGCAGGGAATAATCATCCCACCCAGGTTTGGACGCTACAAAGAAAAGTCCATCGAAGTGATGTCCATCTTTAGGAACCTCACCGACCTTGTTGAACCCCTTTCCATGGATGAGGCTTATCTGGATATCACCGCAGTGGTTGAAGGGGGAGAGAAACCTCTGGCCATAGCGTTGGACCTTAAACGCCGTGTCGCCGAGGAGACCGGATTGGTGGTCTCAGTGGGGGTTGGGACCTGTAAGACTGTGGCCAAGATCGGTTCAGACTTGGACAAGCCGGATGGTCTGGTGGTGGTCCAGCCCGGCGACGAAGCGGAGTTTCTAGCGCAATTGGCCGTGAGCAAGCTATGGGGAATTGGCCCCAAGACCGCGGAACGGCTGCACCGTGAAGGGATCGAGACTATCGGGCAATTGGCTGACCAACCGATGGGCTGGATGGCCCAGATATTTGGCAAACGGGCCCGTGATGTTCACAACCAGGCCACCGGCCAGGACGACGATGCGGTGCACATCCACGGCGCCAGCAAATCGATCTCTTCAGAAACCACCTTTGCCAACGATGTCGGCGATGAAGCAGAACTTAGAGAAGTTGTAGAACGCAAAGCGGTTGGTGTGGCTCAGTCATTGGAACGAAACGGTCTCAAGGGCCGCACGGTGAAGCTGAAGCTGCGACTGGCCGACTTCACCACCTTCACTAGGCAATTCACCCTGGCTTATCACACTAGCGATGAAGAGCCGATAAAAGAGGCAGCCTGGGCGTTGTTGGCCGCGGAACTGGAGCCCGGCAGAACTTTCCGCTTGTTGGGCGTGGGAATGGCCAACTTTGGAGACAACTTGGAGACATTGGAATCATCAAAATCGCAGGCGCAGCAACTGCCGCTGTTCGTAGATGATTGTGCTCAGATGAAATCTGTAGAGAAATAATGATATGCGGGCCTGAGTGCTGCCACGCCGAGTGCAACAAAGAGCCTCTTTGCTCTCGGACAGTTATGGCGCATTGGCAACGAGATTCCTCGGCTGCGGCCTCGGAATGACAGAGATTTTCGCGCTCTCATCATCGCCAGGACTTACCTGAACAAATCTTTTTCTGACCCGCGCAGGATACTTTGGATACTGGCGCCTTCCATGGGGGTGTATTGGTAACCTCTAATTATGCTGACCGGAACACCATCTACCTTGCCGCTGACCAATTCCCCGGCGGCGGCCAGCTCGTCTCCAACTGCGATCTCCGTGGTAAACATCTCGTGGCCGTGGCTGTCCATCTGACCAACATAGCTACGGATAGGGTCAATTCCGGCAACCCCAATGGCCACATCGGATGCGGCGTTGCGCCAGGGCCGACCAAAGGTGTCTGAAACGATCACCGCCACCACTATTCCCAACCGGTCTTTCACGGCCTGGCGGATGCGGCTGGCCGAGGCATCGGAGTCGTCGGGCAACAGTGCTAGAGTGTCGTCCCCTGGGATATTCGAGGCGTCGATGCCAGCGTTGGCACAATAGAAACCGTGCTTTGTTTCCGAGATGATTACGCCGCGGTCCATGCGCACGATGCGTTTGGACTCCCGTAACACCCACTCGGTATGGCGGGGGTCCCGCCGGTGGCCTTCTGTGATGGAGATAGCCAACGGTGACGCTTCCACGTCACTTATCCTGACAACTTTGCCTTCAACCTTGGAAATTATCTTTTGGGTAACCACCAAAATATCGCCGGCCTCGATAGGCGTGCCCTGGGCTTGGGCGGCATCAATCATCGGACCGGCCAGTTCGTCGCCGTCCTTGAATTCGGGCATACCCTCTATTCCGATAACCCGCACGTCCGGCGGCATAGCATCGCACCTCGTTCAGAGTGAAGGATAGTATAGCCCGGGCTAAACCCCTATGCTACAATTTGGCCTGCCCGGAGCCTTGGTTATTTACGTTGTTTTGGCTTTAGGCAACCCCTCTAACCAGTTAATGTGAAGGTGCTTACCGTGTCTTCTTCTACTTCAGACGACTACCGGAAAAGGGTCTATACCAAATTCGGCGACTCAGGAGAAACGAGCCTACTTTACGGAGGCCGTATCTCAAAGAACAGCCCCAATACCGAGGCCTACGGCATCACCGACGAGGCAGTCTCTGTAATGGGTTTAGCTCGTGCTATGACTAGCGACGAACGGGTGAACGACATGTTGCGTCAGTTGCAGAGGGAGTTGTTTACAATTGCCGCTGAATTGGCCACCGACCCCGGAAAATACGAGTTATTCCAACAGCACTTTAAACCCGTAACCGAAGAAATGGTGACATCCTTGGAACAGGCTATTGACTCCTTGGAAGAGGAGTTTGAGATGCCTAAGGTGTTCATCTTGCCGGGAGGCTCTCAGGCATCGGCCGCCATCGATCTGGCCCGCTGCGTGATCCGCACCGCCGAGCGCCGGGTGGTGGCCATGGCGGAACAAGACATGCTGACCAACGGCCTAATCATGACTTATTTGAACAGGCTGGGCGACCTGCTGTTCGTCCTGGCCCGTTACGAAGACCGGGCCATACCCATAGAACGGGCGACTTAGTCTTATCAGGATGATCAAGAATACCCATGAAATTGGTGGTAATCGATTACGAATCAGGTAACCTGCGCAGCGTTTCACGGGCGCTGGAGTCGCAGGGTGTCACACCGCTGGTTATCGGCGATGCGTCTGAGTTTGGCGACGCCGATGCCATGGTCCTGCCCGGTGTGGGCTCAGGGCCCTCAGCTATGGACGCATTGAACCAGCGTAACCTCGTTGACCCCATCCGTGATTACATTTCCTCAGGACGTCCGTTCTTGGGAGTTTGTCTTGGCCTGCAATTACTGTTGGACCGGACCGAGGAAGGGGACGCGCCGTGCCTTGGGGTCGTGCCGGGTGATACCAAGCTACTCCCAGCCGGATTGAAGGTGCCTCACATGGGCTGGAACAGCGTTACGTTCAAAGATGACACAGCCAACCGCCACCCCGTTTTGGCCGGCATCCCAGATGACAGCTTTTTCTACTTCGTCCACAGCTACTACGCCGATCCGGAACACCGAGACGGCGTCAGCGCCACCACTGAATACGGCATTCCATTCTGCAGCATCTACGCCAGCGGAAACTTGATCGCCACACAGTTTCATCCGGAGAAAAGCGGCCCGGTAGGCCTCAAGTTCTACAGGAATTTTATCGCAATGGCTCGGCCCAACTAGCTTTTTTCTCCGTAAATAACCTGCACCTGTTACACGGAACCTTATGGAAGTTATTCCAGCGATTGACTTAAAAGACGGCCGCTGCGTGCGGCTGTTTCAAGGCGACTTTGCCCAGAAAACAGTTTTCTCCGATGACCCGCTGGCCATGGCCAAATCCTGGCAGGACCAGGGCGGTCACCGGCTGCATCTGGTCGACTTAGATGGAGCAATTCAAGGAAAACCTGTCCATCTGAAAGTTATCACGTCGATTGTCCGCGAATTGGATATTCCAGTCCAGGTAGGTGGCGGCATACGTGACCTCGCAACGGCCGATACCTGGTTAAACGCTGGTGTCGATCGGGTGGTCATCGGCACCGCCGCCGTAAGCAATCCGGACATGGTCAGTGAAATCTGCCAGAAACATGGCAGCGAACGGGTAGTGGTGTCGGTGGACGCCAAAGACGGTCTGGTGGCCCTTCGAGGATGGAGAGAAACCAGCTCTGTAACTGTCTTGGAGCTGGCCAACCAGATGGTCGACTTAGGCGTGGTCCGGCTACTCTATACCGACATCTCCCGAGACGGCGCCCTGACTGGTCCCGATCTTGCAACCAACGCTCGATTAGCGGAAGAAACTGGCCTGGCGGTCCAGGCGTCGGGCGGAGTGGCATCTGTGGAACACATAAAGGGATTGTTACCGACGGGGGTTGAAGGGGTGATCGTTGGAATGGCTTTGTACACCGGGACGGTCAACCTAGCGGAAGCCGTGGCCGCCGTAGCCTAACCGGCTGTCGTCTGACAGGGCGGGGAATTCGGACTCGAATTTTTAAACCGGGCGGCCAAACGCTCTTCGCAAGTCGCGAACCAATCATCCCGGAGCACGTCCATCAAGATGAAGTCGTGGGCCATTCGCCGAACGGGCCTCACCGCGTTGAATCCGCTCTTCGAGAAACTCTTCTGCGCCCTGTCGTTCCATTCAAGAGTGTGCAGGTAGACCCGTTTCAAATTGCGGATGGTGAACATGTGGTGCAGCAACGTGGTCACGGCGTCGTAGCCATATCCGTCGCTCCAGTAATCCCGGTCGCCGATGACGATACCCAGTTCGGCTTCGCGATTGACGGTGTCCAAATCGTAGTACATACAGTTGCCGATGAACGTGCCATCCAGCGTCTCGATGGAATAATGGTGGGAGCCGGGCGTTGGGTACTTCATCTGGTCTTCGAACAGTTTCAAGTACCGTTCGAAGGACATGGTTAGCGGGATCGCCGCGTCCAACCGGGCCAGTTCAGGGTCGCTGCGCCACCGATAGTCGTTCTCGGCGTCAGTCGGCCGCTTATCTCGCAGGATTATCCTGCCGCCCCGCAATTCCCCAGGGGTATCTTCCCCATGATTCGCCATTAGGGCAGATCCTCTTTCGGACCGGCGCCTTCCCGCTCTGCGATCAGGTCCAACGCGCGTTTCAGCACCTTAACCTCGTTGGCGAAGGCCAACGTTTCCAGCGCCTCTTCGGCGTCGAACCATTCGACAACGTCAAACTCCGGGTCGTGTTGGTCCGTTGCTCCGCCCACCGGCACCATCAGATAAAAATGGACTGTCTTATGGTAGCGGACATCTTTGTCCCGGTCTGCGAACCAATAATCGATACTTCCCAATGAACCGTCGAGCTTCACCTCGAGACCAGTTTCTTCCCGTACCTCTCTCAACGCAGTCTCTTCTAAGGTCTCGCCCGCATCCGGGGTGCCCTTGGCCAAACACCAACGCACCGGCTGGCTCCGGCCGCAGAGCACCGTCTCCAACCGACCGCTTTTCCTCTGGTAGACAACGCCCCCGGCGGAAACCGGGTTTTCAACCCGGGAAGAGGCGCTCATATCAAAAGGTCCAAACTATTAGTCCTTTAGCCAGATAGACCCATCCCATGCATTCCGGCCGGGGGCAGGCACAGTCCGTAATTGTAAGTGCCGGACTTGAGGACAGTCAATCAGAATGACCGGGTAAAACGGCCGTACGCGGGTCTTTATTCGCCGCCGCCAATGGCCGGGACAAAGTGGACTTCGCTGTTTTCCTCAACCTTTTCCAACATTCCCATGATGGCGACATCGCCGTCGATGGCTATGGCCAGGTTCGGCCGTATCTCCCCGTCTTCTACCAGCCGGTCTTTCATGCCGGGATATAGCTCTTCCAGCCGTTCGATGATCTGGCGCACGTTTCGGGCATCCAAATCCACCTGTTTAACGCCGGCTGTCAAAGACTGGAGCATGGTTGGGATGAATATCTTGGCCAAAATCCGGGCTCCTTTTCCAAGCTCCTAAGTACGGCGGCCTGATTAAATCTGTCATTTTCAGGTTCTGATATGACGAAAGGGTTGTCAACCCCAAGCGACCGCAAACACGGTCAACAAAAAAGACCGTCCTTCCCGGCGTTTTGCCCAGAATGACGGTCTTGGCGCTCTGAGTTTGATGCTGGGTTAGCCCTTGCCGTTCTCCCAGCCAGCCTCGAGAATCTTACCCGGCGTGATGGGCAGGCTGCGCATACGGTTACCCGTTGCTGCGCTGACCGCATTGCCGACCGCAGCCATGGGCGGGACGATAGCTGCCTCTCCGACCCCGCGCACTCCATAAGGGTGACCGGGGTTAGCGACCTCGACGATCACGGTATCAATCATCGGAAGGTCGAGTGAGGTGGGCATGCGGTAGTCCAGGAAGGTGGGATTCATCATCTTGCCCGAGTCGTCGAAGAAATATTCTTCGTTCAATGCCCAGCCGATACCTTGGACCGCTCCTCCCTGCATCTGTCCTTCAACATAGCTGGGGTGGACCGCTTTGCCCGCGTCCTGCACCGCGGTGAACCGGGTTACGTCAGTCTTCCCGGTGTCCGGGTCGACTACCACGTCTGCCAGGTGAACGGCATATCCGTTGCCCTCACCGGTGGGGTCGACGTTGGACCGCCCTGAAACTGAGCCTCCGGTGGTCGCCAATTGACGCGCCAGGTCCTTGAAGGTGAACTTGAGTTCTTCATCGGATTTGTGTGTGACCACGCCGGCCACGTACTCGATATCATCCTCGTTGGTGTCCCAGATCTTAGCGGCTCTGGAAATCATCTGGCCCTTCACTTCCTCGGCCGCGTTGATGGCTGCGATGCCGGTGGCGAAGGCTGTCCGGCTCCCACCGGTGATGAATGTGTAGCCGATGGAGTCGGTGTCCACCACCGTAGGCTTGACGTCCTCATAGGCTATCCCTAAGGTCTCAGCGGCTTGTTGGGCGATTGATGCCCGCGTGCCGCCAATGTCCACCGAGCCCATGATCAAGCTGACGACCCCGTCGTAGTTGACAGTCATCACCACGCTGGACTGGAAGCCTCGGTTGGGCCAATAACCACAAGCCACACCCCGCCCTGCGCCATTCTCCAGCTTGGACTTGTAGTGGTCATGGTCGCGAGCGGCCTCGAGACATTCGATCAGGCCGATGCGCCGGGCCACGATACCTTCGATCCGGCGAGTCCCCTCTTTAGCCGCATTCAACAGCCGGAATTCGATCGGGTCCATCTTGAGTTCATCGCAGATCTCATCGATCAGCGATTCCACAGCGAAGGCTGCTTGGGGTGATCCAGGAGCGCGGTAAGCAGCGGTCTTGGGCTTGTTGACCACCACATCGTAGCCATCCACTATTCCGTTCTCCACGTCGTAACAGGCAAACGCGCAAACGATCGCCTGCATGACCGGGGACCCGGGGTAGGCCCCGGCATCCATGGCCATCTCGCACTCTACGGTCGTCATCTTACCGTTGTTCTTTACGCCGATCTTTACCCGCATCCAGGAAGCAGGTGCAGGCCCGGAAGCCTCGAAAACCTCGGTCCGGGTCATCAGGGCCTTTACCGGCGCGCCGGCTTTCTTGGAGAGCACGGCACAGATGGCATCTAGGTAGGCTGTGATCTTGCCGCCAAAGCCGCCGCCGATCTCCATAGGGGTAACTTTGATCTGAGACACGGGCACCCGCAGGACGCTGGCCACGGTGCTTCGGACCTGAAAGCTACCCTGCGTGCTGGTCCACAGGTTCAACTGGCCGTCTGAGTTCCAATGGGCGGTGGTGTTGTGGGGTTCGATATAACCCTGGTGGACGGTGGCGGTGGTGTATTCCTTCTCCATCACCAAGTCGGCGTCAGCGAATCCTTTCTCGACGTCGCCGGTAGCATAGCTCATATGGGTGGCAATGTTGCTGGGTTTGTCTCCGGTCTCTCCCATATCGTTGGTGCGCATTTCTTCGTGAAGCAGCGGGGCGTTGGGATTCATCGCTTCGCGTACATCGACGATGGCCTCCAATACCTCGTAGTCAACCTCGATCAACGCCATCGCAGTCTCGGCGACGTGGCCGCTTATGGCCGCAACGGCAGCCACCGGATGGCCTTTGAACAAAACTTTGTCACTGGCCATCATATGGTCAGACGCGAATTTGAGTCCTGCGTACTCCCCGCCTAATTCTTCCTTTGAAAGAGATGCCAATGGCAAGTCTTTCGCGGTAAGCACTGCCCGCACACCGGGGAAAGCCTCGGCTTTGCTGGTGTCAATGGACTTGATTCGGGCGTGAGCATGAGGGCTGCGCAGGACCTTGGCTCGCAACGTACCGGTCAAATGAGTATCGTCGCCGTACCTGGCCCGGCCGGTAACCTTGTCTACGCCATCAGGCCGCACCGGGCGCTTGCCAACGACGCTATATTCAACTTCTGAGAGAACCTGGTTTGAGGCCATGTCGAAATACCTCCAAAAATTAAAACCGGAGCCCCAAGTGTTAATTGAAGGCTCCGGTCGATTGCCATAAATCGGAGATGCTTATTTGGCCTTGCTTACCTGAAGCACGGCCCGGACGATTTTGTCATACCCAGTGCAGCGGCAGAGGTTGCCGGCCAGCCAGTGGCGGATACGACCTTCGTCGGCGTCGGGTTCTGCATCAAGCAGCGCCTTGGAGGCCAACAAGAATCCAGGGGTGCAGATGCCGCATTGGAGTGCGGCATTTTCCAGGAACGATTGCTGCAGCGGGTGCAAGCCCTCAGGAGAGGCCATGCCTTCAATGGTCGTGATGTCTTTCCCTTCGGCTTCCACACCGAGAACCAAACACGAATCGACGATTCTGCCGTCCAAGATGATCGTGCAGGCTCCGCAGTTTCCGTCGTTGCATCCTTCCTTGGTTCCGGTCATGCCCAGGACATCCCGAAGGACTTCCAATAGGCTTTGACGAGGCTCACACAGAAAGTTGATTACCTCACCATTCAAAGTGGTCTGTACTTGGGTAACTCCGGGCATTGTTAACCTCCCCTGGCTCGTTCGATGGCTATATTGAGTGTGCGGCGGGTCAAAACACCGATCAGGTGGGTGCGTTGGCGAATGGTCCCGCGCATGTCGCTGATGGGCTTGGCTGCCGCCTGGGCTAGTTCAGATGCTTGCTGGATCGCCTCTTCGGAAACTGCTTTACCGGCCAGACTGTCTCCGGCTTCCTTGGCAAACACCGGGGTGGGCGCCACGGATGCCAGAGAGATACGGGCTGAGACGAAGTTCTGTCCTGAGGCATCTAGCACTACGCTGCTACCGACTCCGGCAACGGCGATGTCCATTTCATTCCTGGGAATAAAACGAAGATAACTTGCGCCAGACTTAGCCTGCGGAGCCGGGATGGAGATGGATACCAATATTTCACCGTTCTCCAATGCGTTCCGGCCTGGCGCCGTGCAAAATTCCTCGGCGGCTAGTTCACGGGTGCCGTTGGGGCCCGCAATGTTGCAGATGCCGCTCAATGCAATTACCGCTGGGATGGCGTCGCCGCTGGGTGCTGCATTACAGATATTTCCGCCGACAGTGGCCCGGCCCTGAATTTGAATCCCACCGATCAAAAAGGCGGAGTCGATCAGTCCTGGATAGGCCGCGGACACGGTTGCGTCTTGGTAAATCCTGTAACAAGGTACCGCCGCCCCCAGTGTGAGTCCTTTAGACGCATCATAGGTCAAGGCATTTAGCTCTGGGATGCCCTTGATGTCAACTACAAGTGGGGCTGTCCGGCGTCCGGCGCGCATTTGCACCAGCATGTCTGTGCCGCCGGCCATTATTCGGGCTTGGTCTCCGCTAGAAGCCAATGTTTTGACGGCTTCGTCGATACTACTCGGTGATACAAAATCAAACGGTTCCAATAGGACACCTCCTGCGCGGGGAATTATAGCATCGCTGGACTCACGGTCAAGAGACAGATTATAATCCGTCGACCCGTATCTGGTGTCCTGTCCGGGACACATGCGGCGAGGTTGTCCCGGGGTGGACAGTTTTCGTGAAGAAACCCTGCGAGTGTTGGATTAAGGGAAACCCTACCAAATCTGGCGCGAAAGCCACGGCCCCCTTTCAAATAGGACAAGAAACGATTTAAGAACCGGAGGTTGAAAGAATGGCAGCCACACAAACACCCTATAGGATCAAGGCAAGCATGCTAGAGACTTGCAACTGCGACGCCGGTTGCAATTGTAACTTCGGGGGATTCCCGGACCATGGAGGCTGCGACGGTCTTATTGGTCTTCGCGTTGACGAAGGGAAGATCGGCGACGTAGACCTAGCCGGCGTGAAAGTCGTGATGGCCGTCAAATGGCCCAAGGCCATTCATGAAGGCGACGGAGCTGCTGCGGTATTCATAGACGAGTCAGCCAGCGAGGCGCAAATTAGTGGTATCGCCACCATCTTGACCGGCCAGGCCGGCGGGATGCCTTGGGAAATCCTCGCAAGCACCCTTAGCTCGGTGGACGGACCTCACCTGAAGCACATCGAGATGGATGTGAACGGCCGCAACAGCGGATTCAAAATCGACGGCGTCTGCGAAGCCCGGTTGACCCCTTTGGTCAATCCAGTGACCGGCGAAGACAACGAAGTTGATATAGTCTTTCCTGGCGGCGGTCTAATCTGGGACGTTGGCCACTCGTGCACCACCTCAGTGATGAACGTCAACCAAGGAGACATCAAGTTCGACCACAAGGGCCAGAGCGCTTTCTTCGCTCCCGTAGACTGGACGAACCAATAGTCTCTCAGTGGCAGCTAGAAAACCTTTAGTTAATAGCGAGATAGGGCCGTGGACTTACGCGGCCCTATTTTCAATCTAATGCACAACACCGACCACATAGAATCGATCGTCAAAAAAGACCGAGTCATCGTTATATCTGGCGTTGTAGCCGTGGCCGCCATTGCCTGGGGTTACATGCTATATGTATCTCAGAGCAACTCCGACATGGATATGTCCATGGGGATGACCGTGGGAAACGTGCGTTCCTGGAGCAGTGTAGATTTCTCACTGATGTTCGTGATGTGGGCCGTGATGATGGTGGCCATGATGGTCCCCAGCGCCGCGCCCATGATTCTGCTCTTTGCCACCGTCAACCGCAGGCGGCGAGAGCAGTCCGGCCCCTTCGTTTCCACCGGCGTGTTTCTATCGGGTTATCTGGTTGTCTGGGTTGGGTTCGCTCTAGTGGCCACCCTGGGTAACTGGGGTCTGCACCAGGCATCATTGCTGACCTCGATGATGGGTGGTACCTCCAGTGGGTACCTGGGTGGAGCGCTGTTACTGACCGCCGGCATATTCCAGTGGAGTCAGTTGAAATACGTCTGCCTGACCCACTGCCGCAGCCCGCTGAGTTTCCTGATGTCAGACTGGAAAGACGGGACCGGGGGAGCATTCAAGATGGGTCTGCAGCACGGCCGGTACTGCCTAGGGTGCTGTTGGATACTAATGGCGTTGCTGTTCGTGCTAGGAGTGATGAACCTGGTTTGGATCGCCGCTTTAGCCGCTTTTGTCCTGGCGGAAAAGGTGATTCCCGCTGGGAAAACAATCTCTAAGATAACCGGAGGGTTCCTAGTGGCCTGGGGGTCTTGGGCGGTCTTGGCTGCCGCGGTCTAGGCCCGCCGTCTAGGCTGATTCCACCTGTTTTTTCACTCGCCCCACGGCTCCACTTAAAGTTCCATCAGAGAACTCGATCCGTTCCAAGCCCTCCACATCATCCAACGAAAGATACACCCTCTTCTCAACTGCCTGCCTGATCATATCCAAAGCTGAACGCCATGGTGTCTTGCTGCTATCTTCCTCTGGTTGGCCTACTAGCAATTTACCGGCTGGCAAGCTGGTTGTATGTAAGACAAGGCTCTCACCGCCACTGATCAGCACCAAAGATGGTGCTTGGAGGTTCGATAGGCCCAAGCCTGACATCAGCGCGGCACAGGTGCTGGACATGCCATGTTGACCGAATATAACCAGGTCATGAAATCCGGCGCCCAACTCCTCGAATGCAGTCCTATAGATGCGGAAGATGTCGTGGGCCCGGTTATCGTCGCCGGAAGCCAGGAACAACCCGCAGACCGGAAATCCGGCGCCTGAGGCGGATTCCAGCCCTATATGCCATCTCGTCAGTTTGTCTAGATCGTGGCTGTCCGGTGTCTCTGCCATCTACCAGATCAACTCCCTTCTTGATACGCCTTCAACATGGCGTAGATCACATCGTTCACAGGCGTGGCTACACCCGCTTCCCGTCCGGCCCGTACCACGGCGCCGTTCAAAGCTTCAAGCTCCAGCGGGCGGCCGGACATTAGGTCAGTATGCATCGAAGCCTGCAGATCCGTCAGGTGTTCCTCTATGGAACTCAGTGTGTTTCCGACAATGTCCGGTGGCAGGCCCACACCACTGGCCCGGCCCACGGCGTCAATCTCGGACAAACAGTCCACGACGACCTTGCGCCAGTGGGATTGGGGCATCAACTCGGCCAGGGTGGCCCGGGCCATGGACGTGACGCCAGCCATGGTGGCGATGAACAGAAACTTCTCCCATTGACCAACTCTAATGTCAAGCAAGACTTCGGCCGGCACTCCGGATTCAAGGAACGTATCCCGGATTGCTAGACAGCGCGGCGATTCTACCCCGTCGGTCTCGCCCAAAATGATCCGCACTAAACTTCCGGTCTGCCGCACCTTTCCCGGCCCCAACATACCTGCCTCGATGAACGCCGCTCCGGGGAGCACCGTTGATTCACCGAGGGCTTTTGCCGCCGTCAGGTAGCTATCAACTCCATTCTGGAGGCATAGCACTGTGGTCTCGGGTCCAATCAGAGGGTGAATCAAGGGGATGGCCGTTTCGTTCTGGTAGGTCTTCACGCAGAGCAGCACCAGGTCAACATGACGAATCTCCGAAGGATCGTCGGTCGCTTGGCATTTAACGGTGAATTCCTCTTGGTCCCGGACCACGTTAAGTCCGTTGGACCTGATGGCCTCCAGGTGGGCCCCACGGGCGATTAGCGACACATCGTGCCCGCCACGGGCCAGCATCCCACCAAAATAACCGCCGGTGCTACCCGCTCCCATGACCGCGATCCGCATTCTGTTGGCCCTCCGCATCCATAGGTTGCATCCGCAACATTACTCGAATCTCCAAGCAGGACGCAACACGTTCTTCGTAGAGCCCTTTCCGGTCTGTTCTTGACGCTTGTGGGTTTTGTCCGTATTCTTTTGTTGGCATCGCTCCAGAGGGTATGCGACCTGATGGCAGGAGTGGAAAATGACCCAGCAACAACAGTCTTCGCCACCGATTCCGGCCCCTGAGCCCCAACCGGAATCCGACTTCTACTGGGAAAAATGCAAAGAGGAAGAATTGTGGCTGCGCCACTGCAAATCCTGCGATTCCACCTACTTCTACCCAAGGGACATTTGCCCCGATTGTTTCTCCCGGGACACCGATTGGATACAGAGCAACGGAAAAGGTATCATCCACACCTTTTCCATCGTCCACCGCGGGCCAACTCCTCCATTCCGAGATAAGGCCCCGTATGTCCCGGTGATCGTTGAGTTGGAAGAAGGCCCCCGTATGCCCAGCAACTTGGTTATCGCGGATCCAGACCCGGCCAACATCAAGATCGGCATGGCAGTTGAAGTGGTATTCGAAGCCCTCAACGACACCATCACCCTCCCTAAATTCCGGCTGGCCTCTTAAGTGACCGTTGAATCGGCCGGTGAGGCAACGGCCTAATTATGGCTGCCACAGGTGAACTTCGAGGCACAGTAGCCATCGTGACCGGCGGCAGCCGAGGCATCGGAAGGGCCATGTCGCTAGCGTTTGCCGCCGCCGGGGCACAGGTCGTAGTAGCATCACGGACCGAGAACGAACCACCCCCGGACTCCCCCTTCATCAAATACGGTTCCGGCACCATCAACGATACGGCTCGCCAGATCGCTGCGGCTGGTGGTGAAGCCCTGGCCGTCCCTTGCGACGTGACCAAGTCGGAGGACCTACGGAACCTGGCAGACCGGACAGTTAAGCACTTTGGGCGCATCGACATTGTGGTTTCCAATGCTGGGGTTGACTGCGAATCCCCGGTTGTGGACCTGGAGGAAGACCTGCTGGACCGTTGCCTCACTGTGAACATTCGCGGTCCAATCTTGCTATGCAGGTACGTCCTTCCGGCCATGATCGAGCAGAAAAGCGGCGGCTCCATCTTCTGCATCACCTCCGGCGCTTCCTTGGGCTACCGTGAAGGCCGAGTGGGCTATTCCATGAGCAAGGCCGCCCTAGACCGAGCCTTCCTGAGCATTGCCGAAGAAGTGCGAGAGCACGACATCGCCGTCAATGTGCTCAGTCCCGGACGTGTAGACACTTGGATGAACCGCCACGGCGACTGGCCCGGGACCGGCCATATACCGATGGAGCAACCAGATTCCATCAATCAAGCGGCTGTTTGGCTAGCCGCCCAGAAAGCGTCCACCTTCACTGGGCAAAGGGTGGAAAGGGCCGAATTCGGCACCGAATGGGGACCCGGCATTGTAGTTCCGGTCCCGTAATCAGACTAAATAGACCAAGGGAGAATCGAAATGACCACACCACGCAGCATCATGCAGGAAGTCTCGCCCAAACTGGCAGAGATGACCGTCGACGTCTTATTCGGGGACATCTGGGAGCGCCCTGAATTGTCCAAGCGTGACCGCAGCTTGATCACTGTGGCCAACCTGGTGGCCCTCTACCGGACCGACCAACTTAAGGGCCACATCGGCCGGGCATTGGACAATGGAGTAACCAGAGATGAGATCAGCGAAGTGATCCTCCACACCACCTTCTACGCCGGCTGGCCGACAGGCGCCAATGCCGCCCGGGTAGCAAAAGAAGTATTCGACGAACGGGGTATCTAGCAGGACGAAACTCCGACGATTATTCGTATCTCAGCCTAAAGAGGGACCATAATGCCTAAGATGACCGGGGCCAAATATTTGGCCGACACCCTAAAAGCCTACGGAGTCACCCATGTGTTCTTCGTGCCGGCGGTGCTCCGCAAATCCTTGGCCGAAATGGACATGGTGGGGATCAAACGGGTGGTGACCCACGGCGAGAAAGCCGCTGCCTACATGGCCGACGGTTACGCCAGGGCGTCCAATAAGGTAGGGGTCTGCATGGCCCAGTCGGTAGGCGCTGTCAACCTGGCAGCCGGGTTGCAAGACGCGTACTTGGGCCTGTCCCCTGTGCTGGCTCTGACCGGCCACAAATCAAATCTGCAGCAGAATCGCAACGCCTACCAGGAGATCGAGCACTCCAAGCCTTTCGCATCGACGACTAAATTCAGCGCAGTGGTCGATTCGGTCAACGAGCTTCCAGGGTTGTTGCGGCAGGCGTTCCGTGAAGCTACCACCGGCGCGCCGGCCCCGGTGCACTTGGACTTCGAAGGGATCAGCGGCAACGTCGTGGAAGACGGCGAGGCCGACTTGGAGATACTGCTGGAAGAGTCGTTCACCCAGCGGCCTGCCTTCCGACCGGAACCCGAGCCCGAGAAAGTCCGCGAAGCTGCCCAGGTGCTGGCAAATGCCCAGCGGCCGGTCATCGTGGCCGGCGGCGGCGTGACATCATCCGGGGCCCAGCAAGAGCTGGTTGAACTGGCCGAACTGTTGAACATACCGGTGGCTACCTCCCTCAACGCAAAGGGCGCGATTCCTGATAATCACCCTCTGGCCGTGGGAGTCGTGGGATCTTATTCCCGTTGGTGCGCCAACCGGGTGGTTCACGAAGCTGACTTGGTCCTATACATCGGCAGCCACACCGGCAGCCAAGTGACCAACGAATGGCGTGTGCCAGCCATGGGAACGCCGGTAATCCAGATCGACATCGACCCATCGGAATTGGGCCGAACCTATTCGGCTCAGGTGGCTTTGCAGGGCGACGCCAAAGCCAGCGTTCGCCGCCTGATCGAGGCTTCTGAACCGGTCGGCGAGCGGTCTGTTTGGGTGTCCAGGGCACAGGAGTTGGTTAAAGAATGGCGGGAAGAAGTGGCCCCTTTGGCTAATTCGGACGCGGTTCCCATCATCCCCCAAAGACTTTGTACTGAGATCACCAACTGGCTACCTTCAGACGCCATGCTGGTCGCCGATACGGGACACGCCGGGATCTGGACCGGTTCTATGATCGACATGAACGAATCCACCCAGGGTTACATCCGCTGCGCCGGATCTCTCGGCTGGGGCCTTTCCGCGGCTATCGGAGCTAAGGCCGCTCTGCCCGACCGCCCAGTGGTCTGCTTCAGCGGCGACGGCGGGTTCTGGTATCACATCGCCGAGTTGGAGACGGCCGTCAGGAATAAAATCCCGGTAGTCACGGTGGTCAATAACAACCATGCGCTGTCGCAAGACAAACGGGGCGACGAAAGGGCCTATGAAGGAATAGAAGGTGGCTCGCCCGGAGACCTGTGGCAGTTCACCGATATCGACCTCTCCAAGGTCGCCGAGTCCATGGGGGCCTTCGGGATCAGGGTTGAAAAACCCGGCGACATCCAGAGCGCCATTGAACAGGCAATCGCGTCTGGACGACCGGCGGTGGTGGATGTAGTAACGGACCAGTTCAACAGCGAGGCGCCGGTCCCGTGGGCGCCGTAGAAACTGCCGGTTAACAGCGATCAGCAGGTAGTAAAATACCGCCGTTTTTACCGGCGGTATTTTTTGTTAGATCTTATTGATCAAAGTTAGGAACTCTTTGGCGGCTTCGTAGTTGCGGGCCCCGCCGCGTTTGATGGGAGGCATGAGGTAGACGTTGTTGAGGCGGGCCTTTTGAAATTCTTGGTAAAGCTCCAGGGCGATATCGACTCCGGAGCGGCCGCCTTCCAGATCGGCCCGGACCGACTCTGGCACAGAGCTGAATAGGACCCCATCTTGCTCCAATATCTGCAGGCCGAAGTAGATGGGCAGGGTCCCAGCTTTGCCGGCGTGATATGCGTAGGACTCTCGGTACCGGGCTACGTGATCCACATTGAAAATCGGCTGAGTGATTAGAAACTCGGCCCCCGCCTGCACTTTTCGAACTGCAAGTTGGGCTTCTTCTTCGATGCCCCTGCCCAGGTCGACGGCCCCGCCGATGCAGAAATCCGAGGGTGCCCGTAATTCCGCTTCTTTGAAATCCTGGCCCTGGTTCATCTGGACGATGGCCGAGATCAGGCCGGTGGAATGGTAGTCATTAACGGTGGCCACTCTTGCCTGGTCCTGCTCGCCGAACAGGTCGCCTTGCACCACCACCACATTCTGCAGACCCAACAGTTGGGCTCCCAATAACAGGGACTGCACCGCCAGCTTATTCATGTCCCTGGTGGCCAGAGTGAATACCGCGTCTTTTCCAGACTGCTGGATCGCGGCGGCCAACATGGCGGAATTGGTCCTAACAGCACGACCAGGATTGTAGGCCACTAAAATGAAATCAGCGTCGATCTGTGCCTGCGTTACGACGGCCGAGTCTCCGGACCGGGGTGGAGAAAAGTCGCAGATTATGGACGTGTGGCCTGTGGCTTCGAAGCAGCCTTCGGTGATCTTCACTACAGGCGCACCTCTGGAATTAGTCGCTGGTCTATCTGATATCCAGGCTACGCGGGCAGTTTGGCTAGGTATTCTTTGAATAAATCGATGGATTTGCGCTCAGAGAGGCCGACGAAATACCGGTAGCCAATGATGTAGTCGACGATATCCCGGGCCATCATCAAGAGATGATCTTTGGGGTCGGCCAAGTGAAACAGACTGTCCACCCCGTCTTCCAGCCCCACGTAGAGAGTGTCTTCGACCAACAGCGTGTCTTCTTCGCTCATCCCTTTGCGGGCCATCCACAGGGCGAAAACGAAGGGCAGGCTGGTCATCTCGTGCCAAACCTCTCCTAAGTCGTAGCGGTGCTCGTAGCCTCTGGCTCCCCGGCGGCGCCGCAGGGCGTCGTCTCCAGAGACCACAAAGGCGTCATGTTCATCCGGCATGGCAACGAAATCGTCCGCATTCCCATTGAATTTCTCGGCCAGTAAAACCTGGAATAACTTTCGGGTGGTCGAGTCGGCGGTAGCCGTGGCGATGGAGGCCCCGGAGAGCTCTTCCATGGGCTTCTTAGAATACAACAGGTTGCTGCCTGCCTTATTGGATGCTGAGAGGCAAAAACCGGCAACAGGGACACAGATATCTTCCAAAGCGAAACTGTCCACCAAACTTACCGGGCCGGCGTTGATCTCGCCGTCCCGCAAAGCTTGAGGAATGTCTTTAAGACTCACATCTTGGAGGACGATCCCACGGCGAACCATATCGATGTAAAAGGGCTCAAAATTAAGGTCGATGACCCTACCGACAGTGATTGCCATCTATCTGCACCACGTCAAGGTTGAAGATTTAACAAAAACGCCATGAAACCCAGATTGTCTGAAGGGATTTCATAGCTGGTGTTTCTGCGGGGATTACGTGTCTACTGGGCTGCGCAATTAATTTTAGGCGTAATGAAAATCAGCGTCAAGATAAAATTCGCCGAGTTGTCTAGTTTGCCCGGAAGTCCGGTTTATCGACATTGGCGTAGCACTAACGTAAACTTGATTAAAGAGGAAGATTTGCGCGTATTCGTATTCGTAACGACTTTGTTCCTTCTCGCCGGATCGGCTTTTTCAGCCACAATGGTTACCCGTGCCGATGAAGGAAATATCAATGTGGTAGAGGCCAAAGCCGAGAGCCGATTCCCCGACGGGATAAAGTTTTCCGTGATCGCCAATAGCACTGACGGAATCGACGACATCCGCGTATTCTTCAGCAAGGTGGACCAACAAGGCCGCAGCTCCTACCGCTCAGTGGACTTTGAACCTGGAGACAGCGTCGTTGGCGAATCGGTGCTCCCAAGTGGCCGCGGTGGTGACTACTTTCCGCCAGGTACCAAGATCGAGTACTCGTTCGAAGTGCGGGACAAAGCCGGAGCAGTGTTTCGAACTGACTCAAAGGAATTCGTCTACGAAGACAACCGCTTTGAATGGCTCACGGTTGTTGAGGACCTGATCACGGTCTACTACTACGGCGAATACGTTGAAGACCGTGCCAACGTCGTCCTTGCAGCAGCCAAAGAGAACATGGAACGGATGCTTCCCGTTCTCGGTATCGCTCCCACCGAACCGTTGCGCATCGTTTCCTACAACAACTACCGGCATATGTCTTCGGCCCTGCCTTTCCGCTCCCAAACAGTTAGCGAAGGATTGCAGACCCAGGGCATGGCATTCAGCAACGAACGGGTGTTGTTGGTCCATGGTTTCGACCCGACGGTCACCGGCACCGTCTCCCATGAGTTCACCCACCTCTTGGTGGGTGAAGCCGCCGGCTCAGCAATCGGCCAGGTGCCTTCCTGGCTCAATGAAGGCCTCGCTGAGTATGGAAACATCGACCCTACCGACGATTACAATGCCGCTCTGCGCTACGGGATATTCACCCGTCGCATCAAGCCCCTTTGGTACCTCAGTTCCTTCGGCGGCACTCCTGAAGACATCATCATCGCCTACGGCCAGGGGCGGTCCGTAGTCCAGTACATGATCGATACCTACGGGGAAGCCCGTATGGCTGCTCTTTTCCCGGTCCTCCAGCGCACATTGGACATCGACCTTGCGTTGCTAGAAGTTTACGCGATGGACCAATATGGCCTCGATACAGCATGGAGGGCGGCATTGGGGCTGGAGCCGCTGCCGTCTCCTGACGAACTTGAATCCGAGTTGGAAGAGGCGTCGGAAACATCTGAAACCGAGGCCTTCCCGGCGGAAAACTCGGAAACGGACGAGTCGCCAGCCGATACCGGGTCTGCCTCAGAGTCGACCGACACGGCTGAATCCACTCCCAAAGCCGATCCAGCTGGAGCAACCGAAGATGACGAAAAAGATTCTGAGGGTGGTTCAAATTCTCCGGGTTGCAATGTCCCGGCGTCAGGGAACGCTCCAACTGGGTTAGGGATGTTACTGCTGCTTGGCGCACCCTTTGGTTTAGTGGCACTCCCCCGTCTTCGCCGCCGCTGGCCTTTCAGCTAAGCGGCTCTCAAGTAAATAGCAACATTTCACTGGGGGAGAGCTGCGTCCGAAGCCATAGCCAGGTCGTAGGCTAGCGGGCGCGGGGATTGAAGGCGTCGTTGACCGCGTCACCCAGCAGGTTGAAGGTGAAGAGCAGCATCGACAGGGTTAGCACCGGGAATAGCAATAAATGGGGGTTGGACCGTAGTACCGAGATGCTGCCGTTCTCAAAGATCATCAGGCCCAGGCTGGGGGTTGGTGGCTGAATCCCAATTCCCAGGAAACTCAGTAGCACTTCAGAGCCGGCCACTCCGGCCAGTCCCGCCGAGACCATAACAATCACGGGGCCCATAACGTTGGGTAGCACGTGCCGCATCAAAATCCTTGAAGTTGGCACGCCGATGGCTCTCGCTGATTCAACGTATTGGTTCTCTCTGACCTGAAGGACCTGACCTCGCACCAGCCTGGCCATTCCGAACCAGGAAAAGATGGCCAGCGCTAAAGACAGAACAAGATAGTCAACTACACCCAGACTTACGATATCAAAGCCTACGATATCCTCTATCTTCCGCACCCAAACGGTCACCGGAGTTTTGACCGTGGATATTATTATCAACACAAGAAAAATTTCCGGGAAGGCTGAACTCACCTCCCCCACCCGCATGATCAAGGTATCTATAAATCTTCCGAAATAGCCTGCGAGCAACCCCAGGGAAATACCGATCAACAAGCTGCCGGTGACCAAGGTCACTACGGTGATGATTACGGTGGTCCGCAGCCCATAAATGATCCGGGTGAAGATATCTCTGCCCAGACGGTCTGTACCGAAGGGATGACTGATGCTGGGGCCCTGTTTAGTTATTGAAAGGTCTTGGTCATTGAAACCATAGGGTGTCACTAATGGGGCAAGTATCCCGGAACCGTACATCAACAGGATAATTGTCAGGCATGCCACACCTAACTTTTTCCGAAGCAACCGGCGAATGGAGATGGCCCAATAACTTGGGCTGCGCTCCAGATTCGGCCCGACCGTCAGTTCTGCCTCGTTACGCAGCATAGGATCCACCCAATCTGATCCTTGGGTCGAGCCACGGGTATATCATATCGACGATCAGATTTGCGGCCACAAACATAGTGGTGCCAATGATTATCACGGCGTTGATGATCGGGAAGTCCCGGGCAAATATGGATTCTATGAAAAGGTTTCCGATTCCGGGGATTCCGAAGAACCTCTCCACAATGAACGAAGTGAACGCTATCCCGGCCAGGGAGAAGCCCAGCATGGTGATCACCGGAATCATGGCGTTGCGCAAAACGTGGCGCCGCTGGACCGTGAATTCAGAAAGTCCCTTCGCTCTGGCCGTGCGAATATAGTCCTGACTTATAACTTCGAGGGTGCTGGCGCGCGTCAGCCTAGTGATTATGGCTATTCCCGGAACACCCATGACCACCGCTGGCAAAATGACACGCGTGTCGAACAAGCCTCCCCAACCATGTGTTGGGAGAATGTCCAGCTTTAGCGCAAACACCAACAACACGACCGGAGCCGTGAGAAAAACGGGTATGGACTGGCCCAAGAGTGTAAACGCAACCGTACCCGTATCCCACAGGGTTCCTTGTCTAAGGGCAGCGAACAACCCCAAAGGAATTCCTACGACCAACGAAAGGGATATTGCAGCGATGTTAAGTTGGGCCGAGACCCACATTTTCTTCTTGAGGAGTTCGCTAACGGTCCGGCCTCGGTACTTGAAGCTTTCGCCGAAATCTCCGCGGAGTACATCTTTGATATAACGGCCGTATTGGACGAAAATCGGGTCGTTGAACCCCCGCTGTTCCCGGATACGCTCAATGACCTGCTCGTCGTTGTACTGGCCCATGAGAATCTCAACCGGGTCGCCAGGCCCAAACCTGCCTAGAGCGAACGTGATGAACGAAACGATCAACAAGATCACTGGCAGCCAAGCCAACCGGCTAAGTACGTATTTGCCCAATCTAGCTCCGGGCCTTTACTTGTCTGTTAGATAAACGTGTCTGAGTTTGGGAATGATTAACGGCGTTAGGAGGTAGTCATGTACGTTGGGTTTCACCAGTAGATACCTCTCTCCGCTATACCAAAGAGGAATCCATGGAGCGTCGTCTAGGATCGTTTGTTCAACCTCGTTGTATATGCTGAAGCGCAGAGTCTCGTCGGTCTCAACCCTCGCCTTTTCCAACAGCGCGTCCACTTCCGGATTGTTGTAATTGGTGTGGTTGTTGCTGCTGTCGCTGTAGAACAATATGTCCAGGAAGTTTTCAGGGTCGGGATAGTCGGCGATCCAGCCAATGTCGAACATCTGGAACCGACGTTTATTCAGGTCCTTCAAGAACGTGGCGAATTCAGTCTGTTGAAACTCTGTGGTGATTCCCAAGTTCTTCTCCCACATCGCCAGGACCACTTCCATGTCCAAGCTCACATTGGCCCCAAAGCTGCCTGGGGTCGTGATCGTTATGGGAGGCAGATTATCCAGGTCGTTGCCGTATTTGGATTCCAGCAATAACTGCTTAGCCTTGATTGGGTCAAACTCGTAGCCGGATACCAACTCGCTGAATCCTGGGAAACCTGGCGGTATAATTCCTTTCGCCGGCACTACCTGGTCACCCAGGACGATGGTCGCGATCTCCCGCTTGTCGATCGCCAGATTGAGCGCCTGCCGGACCTTAACGTCGTCCAGCGGCGGCTCGTTCACGTTCAAGCCTATGTATTGGACGCTGAATGACGGCGCAGCTCTTGTCAGCTCAGCGTTCAAGCTGTGGCTCGGCTCGAGCAGCCGGTCAAGATCGGCCAGACCCACGCCTGAAATGTCAATTTCATCATTCTCGTACATGAGCATCGACGTTCCGCCGCTCAAAATCATCTCCACTTCTGCCACTTTGGCAGGACCCAGATGGTAGGCGTCGTGACGGCCGAGGATCAAAGTTTCGCCGACCTTGTACTCGGTTATATTGAATGGGCCGGTCCCGTTGGGCTTGCGGAACCAGTTCTTGGGATTGGCCTCAATATTTTCCCGATCCAAGACAAAGGCGGTCGGATAGGTCATCTTGGCCAAAAAGAAGGACTTGGGCGCGTCGATCGTGATCTCGATGGTGCGTTCGTTGATAACCCGCACACCCGAAATCTCCAAGACATCCCCGGCCAGTTTGGCGTCCACGCCCACTATATCTCCCAGGTATTGGTCAACGTTGGGCGCCTCAGTGAGTGGGTCGGTAACACGTTCCAGCGACCAGCGGACATCCTCCGCAGTGACCGGCTTGCCGTCATGGAAGACGGCGTCCGGACGGATTCTGAACGTGTAAACGCGGCCGTCGTCTGAGATATCCCAACTTTCGGCAAGGTCTGGAACAACATCAAGGTTTTTGTCGATGGTTACCAATCCGCCGAAAACTTCGACAATGACTTGGGCGGAGGTCGCGTCAGTGGTCAGGTGCGGATCGAGGGTGGGCGGGTCCACGTAGAGCCGGACGAAGCGCCCGCCTTCAAGCAGTTCGCCGCTGCCGGTTGTGTCACCGGCGGCCGGTACGCTTGAAGAGGCGGTAGGCTCGGGGGAATCCCCGGTCGATGCAGTAGTTTCACTGCTTCCGGACGACCCGGAACAGGCCGCCACCAAAAAGAGCATTCCAAAGCCTAACAGGAGTGTTTTCCAGCCCATTTAGTTGTTCCTTAATATCTGGAATAGTGCCTTCTGGTATCCAAGGTGTCGTTGAATACGGAACACGCCTCAAACCTATTCGAGATAGCCTTGGGGCGTCATTACAATGCCATATTTCTCGCCGGCGCCGTATATCACATCTGGAGATCGCCGGGCTGCCTTGTAAGAGCCACGCCCATTTGCTAACATATTCATGCCTATTTGCAACTGTGTTCAGTTCGGCCCGACCCTCGCCAGCACAGCGGTAAATTTCCATCATGGCGAGCGTAGCCAAGAGGCCTAAGGCGCCTGTCTGTGGCACAGGAGATCACGGGTTCGAATCCCGTCGCTCGCCCCAACAGCAATTCTACTCGATTCCCTCAATAGATGCGCCCGTAGCTCAATGGATAGAGTACTGGGCTTCGAACCCAGGGGTTGTGAGTTCGAGTCTCGCCGGGCGCACCACTTTCGAAGCTAAATCGGCTCTCATTAATTCGACGAGAGCCGATTATTTTGTGTCTTGCTAATCATTTGCTAACGCACCAGATGGGCTGGTCCATTTTCACACTCTGGACATCTCTACGATTTCAGCTCCATAGCCAACAACCTCAAGTACCTTGTTGAATCCATGCGCCGCAGCTTGCTGTAGGCCAGGACTAGCATGGGCGTAAAGGTCTAAGGTCATAGCCACGCTGCCGTGTCCTAAGCGTTCTCTGATAATTTTCCGATTGACTCCTTGTTCCAGCATCAAGGTAGCGTGTGTATGCCTGGCATCGTGCATCCGAATGCCCGGAAAGCCTGCCTTCCTCAAGCTGCCTGGCATTCTCCACCAGCAGTCGTAACGTCTCATCAGAAAGGCGCTGTAATGGCCTGTCGGAGACATTGTGGGCTATATCCAGCTGCTGCGGCGACCTGCCGAAGCCACGGTCTAGCAGCACTCTATAGCCTTCAACTGGTCTGCTGGTCTCACTTGCTAGTCCTTCCTTAACCTGGAGCCTTATTCTGCCGGTACGTTGGGCATGATGCCCTTGGCGATGGAAACATAGGCAAGTGTAATCAGTTACACTTTTGTCAACTAAAACCCGGCCTCCAGTGAATCACCTGGTGCCCATCTATAGAAGCGATATTGGATCCAAATCAACAGACCACCCCGGAGGATTGACTTAATCACATGGGAAATATTGCAGGTATTTTATTTGGCCTAATTGGCTTG
>UINC01000066.1_pt1 | contig 49830 bp, 47 predicted proteins | sample 5385821 | NCBI WGS metagenome assembly UINC01 (sample SAMEA4666929, study PRJEB26691) | marine metagenome | isolation source: Pacific Ocean | place: Pacific Ocean | collected 2011-10-13 | reverse complement strand
GACGTTACGGAGGATTCCTGATTCATTTTGGTGCAGTCTTGATGTTTTTGGGCTTTGCCGGTACTTTTTTCAGCGTGGAACGTGATGTCACACTTGAACAAGGAAGTTCCAGGCAAATCGGTGATTATCGTTTAGAATTTCAGAATGTCGAAGAATTTCAAGTTGGCAATGCCAGGCACCGGGCGGCTATTGTTAAGGTATTTGGCACAGATGGAAATTTGCTGGAAGTGCTGAAACCGGCAAAAAGTTTTTATCCTACTCAACCGCAGCCATTGACGGAAGTAGCCATTCTTCGCTCTTTTCTGGAGGACCTCTATCTGATTTTCTCAAGTGAAAACGGGGGTGAACAAGGTTCAGTTACACTTCGGGTTTTCATCAATCCTTTGGTTGGCTGGGCTTGGATGGCTTTACCAATTTTTACTTTGGGAGTGGGAGTCAGTTTAACTTATCATCCCAAAAGCTTGGTAGCTCGTGAGGCTATTTTGCGTGAACGTTATTTAGTAGCACAAACCACCAATTCCTGAGCAAAAAATAATTATGTGGAAATCTTGGAAATTTTGGGCGGTATGGGTCTCTATTCTGTGTTTTATTGCCTTGCTGGCATTTGGATTTACGACCGATCCCAAAAATGTGCCTTCTCCTCTGGTGGGCAGAACTGCTCCCGATTTTGAAGTGACAGCCTTGAATGGTAGGCAAAAAATCCGCTTGAGTGAACTCAAAGGTAAACTTGTGCTACTCAACTTCTGGGCTTCATGGTGTCAGGAATGTAGGGTGGAAGCCCATGTTCTGGAAGCATTTCACAAAAAATATGGCTCAGAAACTGAACAAATCAAAGTAATAGGTATTGCAATTCAGGACACTCCCGCAAAAGCAAAAGCCTTTGCACGTCGTTTTGGTAAAACCTATTTTCTCGGATTAGATGATAGTGCGGGAAATATAGCTATGGATTATGGTATTTATGGTGTGCCGGAGACTTATTTCATTAATCCGGACAATACTATATTTTATAAGCATATTGGAGGAGTTACAACTGAATTGGTGGAAAAACAGTTTGAGCCATTGCTGAAATAATTTCTCGAAAAAAAGAGAGAAAGGCTCTGTCTGACCCGATCATTTGGTAACTCCGGGCGATCGTGATGTAATCTTTCCCCGCGAATATCCTTTCTTTCCAGATTGGCTGCCACTCAGAAAAAAATATGCTGAGATTTGAAAAAGTGCAAAAATGCTGTGAAAAAGCCTGCAAATGCATTAATCAGGGAATAACACGTAAGCGTACACGATATGGATCTTCGGAGCGCAAAGGTTTTGGCAGGGAACCAAAACGCGCTTGATTCAATCCATTCAGCACGGCGAGTTGAAATTTTACTGATTTTCCAGGACGGGACAGTTTTTGTTCCACAATTTTTCCAGAATTGTTAATGCTTAACTCGATTCTCAAATCTAAACTCGGATCAAAACGTTGATGGGGTTGAAAATGTGAGGTCAATTCTTGCCTTAACTTTTCATGAAAAGAAACTCTAACCTGTTCGAGAAGTTGTTTTTTTAGGTGTTTATTAGCCATTTTGGAAACGCTTTCGTTATCAGACTCTATAATCTTCATGAGTTTCTTAAGTTTTTTTACAATACCCTTTTTAGTAACACCACGAGGCCCACCTGTTTTCTCTTGAATAAGTAAATCAGTAGTCACTTGATCTTCTTTTGATTTAATTAAATGACGTATTGGCAAAAGATCAAAGCGGAACTCGACTTTTAGTACTTCATCACGAAACTCCTCCGGAAGCGGAGGAAGTGCAACTGTGCGAGTTGCTTCTAATCCTGCTTCTCGCATGTTGTCAGAGATTTGACCCAAGCTACTCACCCGATAGTTGCTAACAAGTCCGTCTTTTCCCACTGTTGCTAGAACAAAAACCTCTCCACCTTCCGGACTTGAACCTGCCAAATAATCTGACGGCGGATGATTGTGCCAATGGTAATCCACTAGTTGGTGCCACCGATCAATATATTTTTGATAATCCCAATCGTAATTGCTTAATCGGTAATCTTGATAATAGCGAATCGTTAATTCTGAACGTACGAAAATGCTGAGTTTTTTTGATTTTGAGAAGCCAGAGCTTTGAGAACTTGAAACTTCTAAATTCTTAAAGTCAATTTTATCCATGAATTCAAATTTAAGAATAAATTGCGGAGAGAGCATTGATTCAGCTTCAGTAGGGCTTGACTCCTTAATAAAATCTTCGTCTGCTAAAAAAATATTGCCTGAAAAAACTACCCAATCACCGTTATTAATATTTGCCAGCCAATTATGTAGCGGAGTTTCGGGAAAAATCAGAGTGTTATAGTCTGTATCTGTGGAGGAGTTGTTCCAGGTTCCCATTGTGACACTGAATTCCTGAACAGTTTGATTATCAGAAGCATCTTGCGGAGGAACTGTCGCAAGCTCTATTCTTAAAGAGGCTTTACCTTTTTCAGTGGTACGCAGTCTCTTTATACGACCTATCCATTCAGTCAATACCAGGCCTTCCAGATGCTCGGCCAGAAATTGTTGTCGCTTTTGTCTTATTAAATATTGTTGAACGGCATTGGAGGTTCTTTTGTATTGCGAGGCAAATTTTGCTAAACCGGTCATGATTATTTGTTGATTTTCCGGAATCATTGCATCAAGTATTTCTGGAGATGGATTTGTGTCGCTTACAGATTCTTTCAACTGCTCACTCCATACTAAAGGTGCAGAAACACAAAAGCACAGCACCAAACATGTTCCGATAAAATTTTTGTTACTTTTCATTTAGTCTCTTTTTTCAGTTTTATTTTTTCAGTAACCCATTTTTATCATCAATGATAACGCAGCAGTGACATTTTTTCTGTTACACTTCTTAGCCCTTAGTCACTGTTTTTCTCCATCTTTGTTAAACTGGACAAGAAAAACGTCCCTGCCACCACTGTATTTGGCTCCATCCATTTGAGCCTCAGTAAAACCGGTAACATATATTTGTCCTTCTGTACCCAAAGCTATGCCCAGAGGTCGTTCATTTTCCTTGGTGCCAAATTGTCTAAGCCAGAGCAGTTCGCCCCCGGAATCAAGTTTTGCTAAAAAAGCATCCTCTTTTCCTGAATGAGATTGAGTTTCCAAACTACTTTCAGTGTAACCACCCACCAACAAATTTCCTTGCGGTGTCCACAGAGCAACCGTAGATTGTTCAGTTTTCGTGCCTTTGATAACATAAGACCATTGTTGTTTGCCCTCTGAATCGTATTTGATGACAAAAGCATCATGATACTCTCTCTTATCTTCAGAGCCAAATTCAACTTGTGTAACGTAGCCAACTATAGCAATTGCTTTGTCGGATTGAAGTGCTAAAGCTGTTCCTGATTCATCAAGTGGTGTTCCAAAAGTTCTGCTCCAGCGTTTTGGTCCCATCTGATACATTTTTAGCAGAAAAATGTCTGCACCTCCTTTAGATTTATTGCCGTCGAGTGACTGCTCGATGCTTCCGGTAAGATACAGACTGAATTCTGTATCAGCAGCAAGTGCCTGAAGCCTGAGTCCGGAACTTAATTCATTGCTCCATATTTGTTCACCTGTTTTCCGGATTTTCATTAAATTGAAGGGAACTTCCGCTGGAATGTAGATGTTACCTTCAGGATCCATAGCCATTCCTTTCCCAGAGGCTCTGCCAGTAAGTGTGATTGTTTTTGAAAAGATCTTTTTTCCACTTAGATCGTAAGAAGCCAGGATCACGGCAGAACTGTCATCTTCTTGAGAATAACCGCTCAAACGAAGTTGCCCTGATTTTTTCAGCTGCAAGACTGCAGCCGTAACTGAACGTCCAAAACCAGGTTGTTGAATCCAATTCTGGAATCCGCTCGCTGCATATTTTGCCAGGAATAAATCTGATTCATCTCTGCTTTCGCTGGTACTGGTGTTTCCGGCAAGATAGACATTTCCATCCGGATCAACTGCAAGTGCAAAACCTGTGTCGTCCCCTGGAGTCCCAATTTGCTGGCTCCATGTTGTTCGAAATCCTGGATTAGTTGTGATCCTTTTATTCAATGAAGTACCACTTACGGTTTTGATTTCAGTGGTCAAGCGTATTTGGTGGAACTTTTGTGTAGCATAGATTCCTTTAGGAGACAACACGACTTTTTTGTCACCATCCTTTAACTCTGGTGGATTCATGCGCACACAATTACTGAAGCTATTGGAGCTAATTTGTATCGTGCCGGAACATTGAGTATTCCCTGAATTGACCGTAAGCGTCAAAGCATCCATAGGTTCACTAAAATTTAAAACGACTGATGCATTTCGTTTCACTGTGGTAGCATTGTTTTCCGGCTCAACCGAAACAAGTTCTGGTGTTTTTTGTGAAGTTGTTACTGGTTTCTCCGCAGGAATACGTGCTGTTCCTCCGCATCCACCCAATAATTCAAGCAGCAGAAATCCCATAAAAACAACTGAATGGTAAATTCTGATTTCGAAATTCAAATTATGAGATTCTATTTTCATCTGTGTAAATCTAGAATTATTTTAAGCTTTTACTATGCGTTTTTACTATGATCTTGTCAATGTTTGAGCCTCCTGAAATAGTTTTGGAGCTACAAAGATACTGAATTTAAGAAGAAAATGTGTTAAAAGTAAGAAGATTCACTGAATGTCACCTTAGCTAAAATACCCGTGTTGATTTTTAACCCTTCTCACTGGAGTCGTTGGTTGTTGCTCTATCTGCTGCTGTTTTCGACTGGCACACATGTACTGGGGGAAACACAGAGTACAGAACCTGCGTTTTCTGATGAAAACCCTGTTTATTTGGCGCTCTGGGATCAAGCACGCGAGCTTCAACTTTTTCATCATCCTTATTGGCTAAAACTTCTGCACTTTTATTCATTTGGTGAATCAGTCGGCCAATGGAGTTTTAAAAGTGATGTTGTCAATGACGGTTTTTTTCTTTCACCAGATGGAAAAACAGATCCGTCAGCCGAACTTAAAGCAACACTGAAAGCAGTGCTCTCACCGCTCAGCAAGGATCCCAATCAACATGCACGCTGCAAGTTTATTGCCCGCTTCAACTGGCTTAGGAGCAGTCTCGATTTTCCAGAATTACCAAAACTTGCTTGTCCGCTTTTTGAACGCTGGTCGAATTTAGAAGAAGCAACAGGGATCAGCATAGTATTTGTTTCAGCTTATTTGAAAAACCCGGCTTCAACGTTTGGTCATCTACTTCTCAAATTCAATTCACGTAACCGTCATTTTGGGCATTCTCTTCTCAGGCCAACCTTGAATTATGGAGCAATGATAAATCCTGATGATAACCCTTTTATCTATGCCTTACGCGGATTATTTGGAGGATACGAGGGTAGTTTTACTGATGAACGATTTTACAATTTTAATCATATTTATGGTGAAAATGAATCACGTGATTTGTGGGAATACCCGCTTAATTTAACTCCCGATCAGCAGTATCTTGTGACTTTTCATGCTTGGGAATTGCTGCAGAAAGTACAATTTACTTATTATTTTTTTCTAGATAATTGCGCTTATCGAATGGCAGAATTGCTGGAAATGGCGTGGACTGATACAACTCGAATCAATACCTCCGGAGCAATTTGGGCTATTCCGGTGGATGTAGTGTTTAAACTAAAAAAATTTAAGAGAAACACAGAGGGGCCGCCTCTACTGGGAAGCCCAAAGCTGATTCCGTCAAGACAAAGAAAATTGCAGCAACGTGTAGCTCAGTTGAACGAAGCGGAGCAAGAGCAATTGAGAAAGTTGATTGAGTATACAAATAATTTGGATTCTGAAGAATTTCTCAGCTTTCCGGAGCCATCCCGAGCACTAATTCTTGATGCATTGCTGGACTACCAGCAGTATAAAAAAATTGACAATCTTACTCTGCAGCAACAAAAAGAGCGCACTAAACTGCTCTTGGTTCGTAGTAAACTACCCGTTCTAGTAAACAATGTTTCATCTGAGACCTCTAAATCGCCTACTGAGGGGACGCCTCCTATGCGGTTTCGTTTAGGAACAGTTTTCAATGGGTTATTGGGGCCAGCACTTGAAGTGGGAACTTGGGCAAATTACCATGATTTGCTGGGAGACGAATCAGGTCACTTGCAAAATGCTGAAGTTGTTACGCTGGATTTACGTCTTCGATTCCGTGAAAATTCGTTTGAGTTGACTCAATTTCAATTATTCAATATTCAAAAATTCGCCCTCAATCCAACCGGTATATTCGGCGATTATGAATGGTCGTGGCGCGCACGCGGAGGTTGGGAACGTGAACATTATGGCTGTTCACCCTGCCGTGAATTTAGAATTACAGGAGGTTTTGGAAGATCTGTTTCATTCGGTGGAAAAGACGTGGAGCTCGTTTTTGTCGATCTCTTTGGAGAAACCAAAAAAAACGCGTGGTCTGCGACGACTTGGGGCTATGCACCGCATCTAGGGATGATGTGGAGTCCGATTGATATTTGGAAAATCAGGTTCGAAGGAGGTTGGTTTAAAAGCTTTTCTGGACCAAAAAGAGAATACTTCCGCATTCGTTTTGATCAACGTCTGACCATTACTCAAGATTGGGATATTCGAATGGAAATAGAGCAGTTTGAAAGTCTGGAAGGAACCTTAGCATTACATTATTTCTGGTGAAAAATAAATGTGTGATTATCGATCAATCATTGTTTTGTGCATATCATTCATGCCGTACCAGCACCGGATTTTTGAGATTCAATTTACCTTTTGAAACAATGTATGTCAGGCTGCTTCCATACATAGTGTGCCCTTCTCGCAACACCCTCACTGGTTTGGGGATTGTAAGTATTTCTTTTTCTGCATCATAGATTGCGGTTTCTGTGTAAACTTCAGATCCGTCATTCCGTAAAAGCACTACATTCCCAGAAAGTGTAACCCGGTTGTCGTTCCACTCAAGCAATCCTTGATCTGCAGTAATATAAAGATCGACCTCCGTGGTCGGGAAGTTAGTTGATTTAGGTAGCTCCGTTATAGGTTTTTCAGAAGAGTTATCTGTAGCATAAACCCAGATTATGACTTGCTCAATACGCATTCGACGAGATTTTTCCGAAATGACGGCATGTTTGCCTTTAAGCTTCCAACTTTTCCGCTCCAATTGATAATTATTAACTATGATCTGCTCCAAATCCAAAACTCCTCTTTCTTTAAAAGGGGGAATTTCTGAGGATTCACTGTAGGAAAAAAAATAATAGGCGGCTCCGACTACTGCACCTAACAAAAGAAGAACCGTGAGTTCTTTGCGATTTTCATGCAGAAAGGACGAATAGGACTGGAGGCCCAGTGGTGTCATGATGAGTTGAGGAAAAATTATTCAGAAACGGAAAGCGTAAATTGGGATTTCCCACTTTGTAGGATCAGGTTTTGCTGAACGTGCATAAAGCGGCATCATCTCAGATTCAAAGAGAGCGGCATCTGGCTGCTGTGTTTGAGACTTTGGTGAAGGTAGTTCTAGGAGGTAAGATTTGTCAAAGCTCAAGCCGCTTACAACCATATATATTCCTAATCCGTAGCCGAGTACCCCACCAATGGTTACAGAAGAAATTAGTGATTCGCGAAGTTGAATTCCGGAAACTAAATGGTAGGAAAACCCCATGGTGGCTCCCCATGCTGAACCCCAAAGGGTGTTCCAAAAAATAGAGTACATCACAGGTTTTTGGGAGCCGCCAAGTGGTATGGCGGTTTCTTGTGCTGAAACCACTGGAAGATTTATGTATCCCAGTAAGACAGTGATGACAAATATTTTTTTCAGCCGGAGTCTCATATGCTTGGTTTGCGAGAATATTTACTGCATCCTAAAACCGGAATCCGAAGATTGTAACCTTAATGGATTGCGCAGGCTGTACTTCTTCTCGAGAAATCAGAGAGCGTTGAATTGGTCGTGAAAGGTCTTCCATTCCCAAAAGCTGATCTAAATTTTCAGGCAAAGTAGATTCTGGGGGAAACACCATCGCATTCTGCAGCATATAAAATCCAAGTAAAGCGCCCAATACTGTGCCGACAATGAATCCATTTTCTACAGTTTTTCTCAAAGTAACACTCGGATTCAGGGGATCCATGAACCAAACAACAACGCCCAATCCTGCTCCGAAGACACTCCCGCCAAGGGTGTATCCCAACTCCTGCTTCATTAGTAACGGCCCTGTTTCCTGTGCCTGCGTAGAGGCTGTGAGCATCAATAGGAAAAGGAATGGGATAATCCATTTTAATTTCCAGTATCTGAATTTTATTTTTTTTGAAAAACAGTCCGGAATTTTGTTAGCTGGAGGATCCGATGTTGAACATTTCATCATGTGTATTGCTCGATTTTTATGACACCAAATGCTAGAGTATGATTATAAATACCTGTTGACTAAAAAAAAAGAGCTAACCCCAGTTTTTCTGAGTTTGAATGAGAATTGCATTTAGGCTTCTGTGAAATTATCTGGAAGTCGACAGAAGTTTCACTTTTTACTCTGTTTCTTCAAATAGTAGTCTTTTTTTATGATCTTTTACATTTCTTTACGACGTATTGTTTTTATTCTGGCAATAATTTTTTTGACTGTATCGTCTGTAGTTGATATTGCAGCACAGGATTTTAGCGATGATCCCCTTATGTTAGATGAAAGTGACGAATTCGGTTTTGAACAGCTCGGAGGCGATGACTTCCAAAGCGGTGATTTTGGGACCCAGCCTGCACAAGATCTTTTTGAACCTTCCGACTCTCAATTTGATTCCGGAGATCAATACTTTGATGAAGGAGCGTTTTCCGATGAAACTGAATCAACTTTGAAGGATGATCTCCTTGTTCGTCGTGAATTATTATCACAAGAGGGAAAAGATGCACCCTCTAATCTTGGTTATGGTGCTGGAACAGGGTTGATGATTGGCACTTGGTTCGCATTTATACGAAAAGAAACCAACACTCGTCAACAGTTCCGCACGATAGGCACAAGTACCGTGCTTGGTGCTGTAATCGGGATTATGCTAGGTACACGCAGCGTATGGGACCCCGGCGCTCCTCGTCCGGAAGAAAGTGCCGAACCCACTGCTTTCATGCATTCCCCAGCAGGCTGGTTATTTGCCCAAAAGAGAGATGCGTTAAAAATTGCCTACCGTTGGAAGTTTTAGCAACACTTACGCCAAATCAAGGTTGCAGGGATCAGCTTACATGCTGCAGGGTTTATTTAACAAGTTTTGAAACTGAAACCTGAGCTCTGACTCCTTCACCGACTGCGAATATTTTTGTGCAGCAGTCGCATATTCTCTCGAAAACGGTAACTGATTGTGTTGAGTAAAATTCCAATACCCATGCTGCCAAAACCAAGTAACATCAAACCCGTTGATAAAATGGCAGTTGGAACCTTGTTTACATATTCGTCTTCCAAATAATCCAGGATGACCCATATTCCTGAAATCCCTCCAGCCAAAACGAAAGCCAGCCCAATTCCACCAAAAAATGTGAATGGTTTGTAGGCTTTGGCGATTCTGGCAATTTCTGAAAGTACCCGAAAGCCATCATGAAAAGTACGTAACTTTGAAACAGAACCCTCCGGACGCTCACGGTAGGGAAGGGGAACTTCTTCAATCCGAAATCCATAATCCAATATTCGAATAGTCATTTCAGTTTCTACTTCAAACCCAGAAGAAAGTATCGGTATAGACTGTACCAATTCACGACTATATGCACGATAGCCGGACATGATATCTGAGAGATTGCTGTCAAAAATCCAGTTGACTAATCTGCACACCAAATTGTTGCCAAAAACATGTAGCGGACGAAAAGACGCTGTGGTATATTCCGTTAAACGTACGGCAACCGTCATATCGGCATGACCTTTCATCACAGGTTCAAGAAGTTGCCGGACATGCTCAGCAGAATAGGTGTCGTCTCCATCAACAATCACATAATAATCCGCATCTACTTTCCGGAACATGCTTGCCACCACATTCCCCTTCCCTGGACGTAGTTCAGGAATCACTTCTGCTCCTGACTTTTCTGCGATGGCTGCGGTGCAGTCTGTGCTGTTGTTATCAAAAATAATGATTTTTGCTTCTGGAATTGCTATATGAAAATCCTGAATTACTTTGCCAATAGTTATTTCTTCATTCAGGCAAGGAATCAGAACGACAATTGTTGCTTTATGGTTGTTGTTCATGAGTTTTAGATAATAGTTTGTTGATCAAAGTCTATATTTTTTTTTGATACTTCGCAACTCTTGTTCAATTTCAGTGTCTTTGATATTGGAACCGACATAAGGTGAATTTCTTGGGACAGTCCTACTTCGTCGATCTTTTAAACGCTGCAATTCTGCTTCAATTTTTTCCGCAGGATCATTGTGTGTACAGGTATTTTTTTGTGATTTATCTCCTGGCCTCTTATTAGTATTCCGGTTTTCTGTTTCATCACTGAAGGTCTCACTCATATCCTGAAAAATCTGTAGGGCCCACTCAACAAGCATTTCCAGCGGGTCCCTGAAATTTAGTCCAAATTGCCCCAGCAATTCTTCCACTTCCCTGAGAAGATCCTCAATTGTTTCTTCTGGTTCCATAGAAGTTGCTTGCTGAGAACTGTAGTAATATCCAGATTTTTGCTTAAAGTTGCTTTTGTTTGAAGAAGAACTTGAGCTTGTCTGGTTTTTCTGGTCATGTGGTTGTCGGGCTTTTGTTGCTGGTTTTTCGAGTTGGATGTCAAAAATCAGACGTTTTTCCGGATCAGCTAAAGTTTTGTAGGCTTGAGAAAGTCGCACAAATATCTTTTGCTGGCGTTTACGCTCTTCCTCGTTAACGTGCTGAAATAAATCAGGGTGGCAAGATTTAGCTTTTCTGCGGAATGCACTACGGATTACAGAAATATCTGCATTCTGGGGCACCTCGAGCAATGTATAGTAATTATCCAATTTTCATTAAACATCTAAAAAATTATAAACCATGGAACGCATCCTCTATTTTGACTTAGAAACCAAGTATTCTGCCGATGAAGTAGGTGGCTGGGGTAACATAGAAGACATGGGGATGTCAATCGGAGTGATTTGGGACACTACCGATGAAAAATTCCATGTATATATTGAACACCAAATTCAGGAAATGGTCGATCATTTTTATCGTGCAGATCAAATTGTTGGATTTAATCATGTTGGTTTTGACTATCGTGTAGTAGCTGGAGTTCGACATGCGGACTCCCATGAACGTTCCCAGCTTCACACTGAACTGGCCGGACTGAAAAATTTTGATATGCTGCTGGAATTAAAAAAATTACTCGGTCACCGTCTCAAACTTGAATCGATTGCACGTCCAACTCTAGGGACCGGTAAATCAGCTGATGGCCTGCAGGCACTAAAGTGGTATAAAGAGGGGAAGCTTGACAAAATCATAGAGTATTGCAAAGTTGATGTTGAAGTTACTCGAGATGTGCATCGTTATGCTCTAGAAAACGGGAAGCTGCATTACGATTCACGAAGCGGCATTAAAACCGTTAACTTAGACTGGAATATCCATCCTGAAAAACAGCAGTTCCAGCAAATGTCTTTATTTTAGGAGGTTAATTCCATTGGCCAAGAATGCTAAGCCAGCCAAGATAAACTTCAGCGCATCTAAGCGAACTATACGGTTGTATTTTTCAAATCATGACTTTTTTTGAAAAACTGGGAAATCTGATTTTTTCCAAAAAAACCTATCTTTGTGTTGGTCTTGATCCAGTCTGGGAAAAAATTCCGGAACACCTGCCTCGCACTCAGGAAGGCTTGCTTGAGTTTCTGCTGATGATTGTAGGTGAAACGAAAGATTATGTTGCTGTTTTCAAACCAAATTTTGCTTACTTTGAGGTTTTGGGGGCTTCCGGAGTTGAGGTTTTGAAGGAATTAATTCAGAAAATTCCTCAGGGGATCCCAGTGATTGGTGACGCAAAACGGGGAGATGTAGGTCACACTGCTCAAATGTACGCCAGGTCAGTCTTTGAGACTATTGGCTGTGATGCAGTGACTGTAACGCCCTATCAGGGCGAGGACGCACTGAGACCGTTTTTTGATTATACTGATCGAGGGGTCTTTGTTCTGTGTTTAACATCTAACCCCGGAGCAGTCGATTTTCAGCTTCCGGATTTGCATTTACAAGTCGCAAAAAAAGTTCAGGAATGGAATGTTTCAGGTAATGCTGGTTTGGTAGTTGGAGCAACCCGATCTGATAAAATTGCTGCAGTCAGGAAGATTTCCGGACAGATGCCGTTCCTGATTCCTGGAGTCGGCAGTCAACGGGGTGAGTTGAAAAATACGCTTTTATTTGCAGAGGACGGTTCGAAAATCCCATATTTGATCAATGCATCTCGCAGTATCCTTTATGCCTCCTCAGGTGAGGATTTTGCACAGCAGGCTGGAAATGCAGCCAAAGAATTGCGGGATCAGATCAATTTATGTCGCTCATTTTTGTGAGCATTCCTGTCAGTCCGGGTAAAATGCTCTGTGCTGGAACTGCAGAGTCGCTTTGCAGAGTAACTTGTTTCAGTATCTTTCCATCGAGCCAATACTCCAGTCTGCCCAGTTGCTGTCCAGCATCGACTGGTGCTCCAGTTTGAGATGGAATTTGCGGTAATATCTTCAGGCGTTTCCGCTCTTCCCGACTCAACAAAATGCTCACCGACTCAGCCACCTGAAGAGAAACATCTTCCACTTCGCCGCCATCTACTTTGGCGGAAAACGGAACCGAATCACCTTTCTTGTTCAACTCATATTTTAAGTAATTATTAAAACCGTAATTGAGCAAGTGTTTGGTTGTTTTGCTCCGCCAACGCGAATTTGTGGCACCTAATACTACTGAAATGAAACGTTGTCTTTCGCGCTTTGCAGTGGATACAAGATTGAAACCTGCACGCCGATGATATCCAGTTTTCATACCCTCCATTCCACGATAATTACGGATCAACCGATGATTTGTGTTTAACAATTGAAACGTTCCGTTACGAAAACTGTCTATACGGGTGGAGGACCAATGAAGATATTGTGGATGCTTTAACAGTTCCAAAGCTAGCAAATACAAATCATAAGCGCTGCTCACATCAAGTTTTTGACCACGTCCTGGCGGCAGACCGTGAACTGAATAGAAATTGGTTTTCCTCATGCCGAGCTGTAGGGCACGTTCATTCATTTTTTTGATAAAAATCTTGTCACTACCGTAAACGTGTTCAGCCACTGCGACAGCAGCGTCATTTGCTGATGAAATGACAATGGCTTTCATCAACTCGGCGAGCTGAAAAACTTCTCCTTGTTTTAAATAAACTTGGTGTCCGCCGATTTTGCTAGCCCAACGTGAAACTTTGACATGATCCTGCAAACTGATTCTTCCCGATTTGATCTCCTCAAGGGTGATCAGTGCAACCATCATTTTTACAAGTGATGCAGGATAAATTTTTTGATGCATTCGGTCATGACGTAAAATGCGTCCGGACTCTGCATCAGCCAAAAGAGCTGCTTTGTAGTGTGAACGGTATCGGTTTGCGTTCTCTGCTGAAAAAGAGGAGTTTGTTGTGAGCAGAGAGCTAACCAGAAATACTCCGGGAAATAAAGAAAAACGGATTAAAGTAGCTAAATTATGCAAGGCTTTTTCTTTCCGATGGATTGAGGAGTTGAAAATTGTTACAAGCAATTGTCTGGCTCCCGACATGTTTCAAGGATTGTACCGTTTTTTCGTGTCTTGAATGTTCTGGGTTATTAATTAGCAAAAAAACTGAATTAGATTCAATTGTTTCAATTAAAGCTGCCCTTGCTGCTAAATCGATGATTAAGTTACTTGAAAATAACTAAAATGCTGGATTCATGCTGGCGCAGTAATGATAAACATGTTTCATGTTTTACTTTATACGATTGAATCTGCTCTCTGAATTCGTTTTACAGATTGACATTTATTCAGTTTTTTCCTAATCTGAAACGACTTCGTTAGGGGTGGGGGTTTTCTCAAAAGGGAACCACCTGAGAAAGTCCCTTGGAACCTGATCCGGATCATGCTGGCGCAGGAAAACGACGCTTCTTTTTTGCGAATTCTGCGTTCAAGTTCCCGATACTTCCTCTTTATCCGCCATCCGAATATATTGTTTTTGTGAGATTTTACAGCTTGTCCGGATACCACTTATATTAAACTATTGATGCGGAGATTGCTATGAAAAATAAAATCCTGTCTGTTTTTTCCCTGTCGATTATCGTTGCGGGAATTTCCGTTTACTCGGCTTGGTCCGCAGAATTAACCATATACACTTACGATTCTTTCAACAGTGAGTGGGGTCCCGGTCCGGTTGTTTTCAAGCGTTTTGAAAAAGAGTGTGCTTGTAAGCTAAAAGTTGTTTCTCCCAGCGATTCCGGTACAGTACTCAATCGTGTGATTTTGGAAAAAGCCAATCCGAAAGCCGATATTCTGCTTGGTTTGAACAACAGTGAAATTGGAAAATCATACCGCTATGACTTGTGGGAAGCGTATCACTCGCCTCTTTTGGAGCAAGTTCCGGTGGATTTGCGTGTAGACAAAAAATATCGTGTGACACCTTTTGATTACGGTTTCATCGCCTTTGTTTATGACAGTGAAAAATTGAATAGTCCGCCGCAAAGTCTGCAGGATTTGCTGGATCCAAAATACAGGAGAAAGATTGTGATTGAGAATCCAAAAACTTCTTCACCTGGCCTGTCGATGCTGCACTGGACGATTGCGGTTTATGGAGAAGAGGGCTACCTGGATTACTGGAAGAAGTTAGAGCCAAATTTGCTCTCTGTAACCAACGGGTGGTCTGCTGCTTACGGTATGTTCACCAAAGGTGAGGCGCAGATTGTGTTGAGCTATGTCACCAGTCCGGCCTATCATTTGGAATACGAAAAAACCGAACGCTATCAAGCTGCCATTTTTCAAGAGGGGCACTATCGGCAAATTGAATTTGCGGGAATTCTCAAAGGCACAAAACACCAGAAACAAGCGCGAGAGTTTATTGACTTTATGCTTTCTGAAAAATTCCAAAACGTAATTCCACTGACAAACTGGATGTTTCCGATAATCCAACATCAACCCCTTCCGGACTCATTCCGTATTGTTCCGCAACCGAAAACTGTTCAGGAATTGAATGCTGTGCGAGTCCACCAAAATAATTCTAAATGGTTGAAAGAGTGGTCACGGGCCATGTCTGAGTAATCGATTATAATAAATGAAACGTCATCCGTTACGTCTCCTACAAATATCCGCACTGCTACTGCTTGGTGCGGGATTTTATTGGCCGGTGTTGGCTTTTCTCTCCGGCAACAACCCTTTGCATACAGATGAGATTTTTTTTCAGTGGGAATTTTTCCAGGAGTTTTTGAGTGATCCATGGAATTTACGTGTGATAGGTTTTTCGTTCTATCAGGCTTTTTTGAGCTCTGTACTTTCGATTCTTGTAGGGCTTCCCGGAGCATGGCTGCTTACACACTATAACTTTCCCGGACAGCGCTGGTTTCGCTTGTTGACCTATCTCCCCTTCATTCTGCCTTCGATTCTGGTGGTTTTGGCAATGGTTCTGTTTTTTGGTAACTACGGCTGGGTCAACCGCGGCCTCATGGCCTTACTCGGAATTGATGAACCACCGGTGCATTTTCTCTATTCGCTGACGGGGATTTTGATTGCGCATGTTTTTTACAATTTCCCCTTGGCCATGAAAATCATTACAGATCAATGGGAACGAATTTCCCTGAAATATCTCCAAGCTGCACGTTCTCTGGGAGCCGGAAGCACAAGGCGTTTTTTCGGTATTACTTTGCCCTTGTTGATGCCGTCCATTGGATCTGCCTTTGTGCTGATATTTCTGCTCTGTATGAACAGTTTTGCAATTATTCTGGTACTCGGCGGAGGCATTCGTTACACGACAATTGAAGTTTTGATTTACCAGCTGGCCCGCATTGAACTTGATTTCTCAGGAGCAGCAAGTTTAGCTTTTCTTCAGGGAGGACTGAGCTTAATCGGTCTGGCAATTTTGCTCAAGGGCATGGACCGGAGAGTTGAACAGGAATCCGGAATCAAAAGCTGGATGCCGGAAAAACTGAGGAACCGCTCCTTAAAAGCCTGGTTTGGTTTGTGCTGGATTATGCTTGTACTAATTTTTGCTCTGGGGCCGCTGATTGCCATCATGATGGATTCATTCCGCAAGTTTGAAAATGGCGAATGGATTTACACTTGGCACTGGTACCAAGAACTTTTTACCTGGCGTGAAAATAATCATTTTTTTTCATCACTCTGGAATTCCTTGCGGATTGGACTCGGAAGCGCGCTAATTTCATCCTTGTCCGGGCTTGGGATTGTTAGTTTAATTGCCTACCGAAAGGGGGTGCAGCGCCGTTTTTGGGAATTGCTTATGCTATTTCCTCTTGCGCTGTCCACAGTTGTTTTTGGTGTGGCATGGTTCTATTATTATCAAGGTCATTTGGCTGGAACAGTGCCGCTGATTTTTATCGTGATGGCAATGCATGCACAGCTGACGTGTCCGTATTGGATACGAATCGTTCTGCCGACACTGGAAAATATCCCAACACAATGGCACACAGAGTCAAAAATGCTGGGCAAGCAGGCTCTGGAGTACGGTTTACGGATTTTGTGGCCCTGGCTGCGGAGGACTTTTTTGATCGCCTTTTTCTTCAGTTTCTCACTTTCTCTCGGTGAACTTAATTCGACTATGATGATTGCCGATGATTCTGTACGTACCCTTCCGCTTGAAATTTACGGAGCGATTTCCGGATATCGTTTTTCGTATGCATCAGCCGTTGCGGTGATTTTGCTCTTGCTCTCAGCGACAACATTTCTTGTGGTGGAGTGGAGTCTCGGACGTTTTGGTCTGCTAAAACAAACAAATAAAGGTTTTTTGGAAAATAACTTTGCTATTGTTAGAGAAACGGGATAGCCTGATAAACAGACAGTATCTTAGTTTGGTAACCGAAGAATCGTACCGGGAGGAATGTATGGAGTTTGGGAGCGCTAGAGAGGAAGCAATTTTTGCAGAGAAAGTTGCTTGTAAAAGCATTTCTGCTTCTGCCTTGGAGCAAGGATTGGAAACAGCAATTCTTGATTATGCGATCAGCACATTTCCTTTCTATGGTGCTTTTGAGAACGTTCCCGGTTATCGCGAAGAAGAACTTTCTGATTTGATCGAAGGATTGGTTTCAGATGGTGTTGTTAAGGTTGGCTTCTACTACGAAGAAATGCAGGAGAGCCTGACAATTTTTTATTTCCTTCGATTAAATGAAGAAAAACATGTGGTTCTGGGGCTTGACCCAAATGAGGTCTGCGTCATTATTTCAAATGTTAACGGAATATTTCGCTTGAACGATGAACAATATGTGAATTTGTTGAAAATCCCGCTCTGCTGAATCCTTTCCGGATTTGCAAAATCCCCTTTTATTTCACTTCTACCTACAAAATCCATGTCAGAACTTTCGGTTTTACCAACATTCCGGAGATCAGAGCCTATTCACCTAGCTTTGATTGGCATGTCCGGAGCAGGAAAATCTTACTGGTCTTCAAAATTGATAAATCAGGGTTTTCACAGTTTTTGTTGTGATGATTTGATTGAAAAAAAGTTGGAAGAGTTCTTATGGCTGCCGAACGGCAAGAAGCTTTCAATGGCCGAATGGATGGGACATCCATATGAACCGCAGTACATTCAGGCAGAGCAGAACTACTTGGAGTTTGAGGTGGAAATGATGGAATCCATTTGCTCTTTTTTGAGAGAAGATGGGTATCAGGACAAAAACGTTGTAGTTGATACGACTGGAAGCCTTATTTACACTGGCGAAACCCTGATTGGATGCTTAAGAGAAATAACAACAATTGTGTATTTGAAAGCACAACTTGGATCCATCAAAGCAATGTATGAGACTTTTTTGCGGGATCCAAAGCCAGTATTGTGGCAAGGACGGTTTAACAAGCAACCGCAAGAATCAAACCAGGAAGCCCTTTTGCGTTGCTATCCGGAACTGCTGAGATCAAGACAAAGGGAATATGAACGCTATGCGGATGTTGTGATTGACTTTGAAACACTGCGCAAGAGAGGATTTGGAGTAAAAGGTTTTCTGGAAACAATCCAGAAAAATGCTTAAGTCCAGCCGCCAGTCTCAATCTTCTGGTTTATAAGCCTTTTTATTAAACCATGTCTGGTTTCCTTCTTTTCAATTGAAAGAAAAATCTATTCTTCTAACAAATCATCGTTGCTATTTTGGACAGCATTGAAAAGAGCTTTCTGCATGGGAAAAAACTTCCAATTCATTTAGAATTTTTTTCTAGAGCTAAATGCTTCAAGAAATTCTCCATTGATTCAGTTGTGTTCTAATGTGTAAATTTTTCTTGAAATTTGTGGAAGAACAAAATATACTTCAAGTAGGAAATCTTTAATAAAGGAGGCACTATGGAAATTATCTCTGTTGATGGTTGGTATTTATTATTGCGTTGGATCCATTTTCTTGCGGGTATAACGTGGATCGGGCTGTTATATTATTTTAATTTTGTGCAAGGTGAATGGTTTAAAGAAACTGATGCATCCGCAAAAAATGCAGCAGTACAAAAACTTGTTCCTCGTGCTCTTTGGTGGTTTAGGTGGAGTGCCATGTTCACTTTCCTTGCTGGCTCACTGACATTGATTACCAAGGGTATGCAGGTAGGATGGGGGATTTATGAGTCATCTTGGGGTATAGTCATTCTTACCGGAAGTGTTCTTGGAACATTAATGTTTTTAAATGTGTGGCTGATTATTTGGCCGAAACAACAAATAGTTATTGCATCAGCTAATCAGGTTGCTGATGGCGGCGATCCTTTGCCTGATGTTGCAGAATGTACTGCTAAAGCAGGATTGGCATCCCGAACAAATACATTGTTTTCTATTCCGATGCTTCTGTCCATGGGGGCGGCAAGTCATTATCCTCTTAATGTGACAGTTGAAACAAATTATACAGGACTTTTTTGGGTTTTAGCCATAATTATTGGATTGATTGAAATAAATGCAGTAATCGGTAAACCTGGACCGATGGCTACCGTAAAAGGCGTCATCACTTCAGGTGTAGTACTTACAGTAATTCTATTTGGAGCTATAGATTTGTTGGTCTAAGTACGGATCATTCCATGAAAGAGAAGTTTTTTTTGTTAATGATTATCAATATGCATAGTTAAAAATTATTAAGTACAACCTACTCCCTCCTTGTTACTTCTCCCTAGTTTTTCTAATTAGGGAGAAGTAAGCTATTCTCCATCTGCTAATATAATCTTTTTCATCTCAAATAATGCACCAATTTTGTTTCATTCTCATATTATTTTATTGCAAGTTGTTAAATGGAAATTTTCAAACAAGGTGAGGCAGAGTTACAATTTGAAGATGATAGAAAAAATGAAACAATTACATTAACCATGGATCCTGTCAAAGGGAAGGTTGTTTATAATGCAAATTGCGTTTCATGCCATAATAATGATCCAAAAAAACAAGGAAGCATTGATCCACAGATTTATGGTTCTTCAAAAGAACTTCTATCAAAAAAAATTAATTATGGGAAATATCCAAAGAATTACAGACCAAAAAGGTCCAAGAAAGTAATGCCTTTAATGCCGCATTTAGATAAGGAAATAAAGAATTTACATGCATTTCTAAATGCACCTTCATGAAAAAATACATAATCGCGGATTCAACTCCTAAGTGCACCAATGGCGGTATGGAAAAAGCTCTACTGACCGTTGATGTGTGGGAGCATGCTTATTATGTAGATCGCCGCAATGTTTGTCCGGCCTACTTGGAAGCATGGTGGAATCTGGTAAACTGGGACCAGGTCGCAGTTTTTTTTGCGGAATACACAACCCTCACATTTGACTGCACGGGGTTTTTTCCAATTCTCCAGACCTTTCCGTCCTTTACTATTTCCTCCCGGACACCAATTTTATGGCATGAGAATTGCCTTTTTCAGACTGATACGCATGAGTAACCTGGAGTAGCCAGTGCCTTGTTAAAGTCAGTCTGAAGCCCAAGAAAATTCACTGAAATTCCCATAGTGTTGTCATGCCTGTGTACCAGCTTATTCCTGAAGTTCCTTTGTTTCCACCAGTAGATCAGGCGGAAGATGATGGTCTATTAGCTGTTGGCGGAGATTTGACGAAAGAGCGCTTGCTTGCCGCATATCGTAGAGGGATTTTCCCATGGTATGAAGTGGGGCAGCCGATTTTGTGGTGGAGCCCAGACCCGCGTTTGGTTTTATTTCCAGAAGAATTGAAAATCTCGCGTAGCCTGCGCAAAGTGTTGCGCAAGGAGCAGTTTGAAATTCGTTTCGATTCTGCATTTGAAGATGTTATCAAAGCTTGTGCTGATGTCCGGACGGAGCGGGGTGACGAAACGTGGATCATTCCGGAAATGCAACAGGCCTACACCGAATTGCATCAGGAAGGTTATGCCCATTCTGTTGAAAGCTGGCTTGAGGGAGAGTTAGTAGGCGGGCTTTACGGGATTTCGTTGGGACAGTGTTTTTTTGGAGAATCGATGTTCAGCACGACGAACGATTCCTCCAAAGTGGCTTTGGTTGCACTGGCTGAATTTTCTCAGCAGGTTGGAATCAAGCTGATTGACTGTCAAATGACAACACCACATCTTCTGAGTTTGGGGGCTCGTGAAATAACACGGGAAGTGTTTCTAAAAAAGCTAAAAAAACACTTGGAAAATCCCACAATAAAGGAACTTTGGGATAGTGGACCTAAACAATGATAGTAAATATTATACAAAATTGAAATGGCGGAATCACGAGGGAAAAAAGTTTTTCGAATTCAGTTAACTGTCTCAGTTGTTGTACTGTTGTTCACGCTGGGTGCATTTAGCCTGGTTGCAGCTTTTTATTTGGGAATGACTGCTGGCAATAGTATGCAGCGACCTCCTGAAAGTTCTGTTACGGAAACTGACATTTCTGCAGAGAAGCCTATGTCAGAGGAAGAACTGAAGTTTTTTGGTTTGGGAGAACGAAAAAAAGAACATGACTCGCTTGATCTGGAAGAATTACGTGATTTGAGAAAGAAGACTGAAGAACTGATCAAAGCTCCTAAAACACCTGAATCTGCTTCACCGGAAGTGCCTAAAGCAATAACCCCAGACGTTGCAGCTCCGGAAAGCCCGGTTTCTGAACAAAAAACTGTGGGCAAAAAATCTGTTCCGGCTCCCAAAGTTGATACCCCAAAAAGTCCGGAGAATGCAATAATTCCTGCTGCCGAAACTAATAAAAATGCAACCTACACGATCCAGGTTCTTGCATCAAGAAAGCATGCAAATGCAAAAAAGCTGGTTGAAAAACTTAAGAAAAACGGCTTTGAGGATACATTTATTTTCAAGCACACTGCAGGAAGTAAAACGCTTTATCGTGTTCGAGTGGGTAAAATAGAACTTTCAGAGACTAAAAATTTGGCCAATAAACTCAAAAAACTCAAATATATTGATTCCGTTCAAGTCACACGCTTCTGAAGTGTGTCCAACACCAAGCTCCAAGTATTCAGCTTTTCACATTTTGTCAGCCAGAATAGGTCGCAATGAGTAATTATTGGCGTTTTTCACGCTCAGCTTATTACTCTGTTATTGCAGCATTGCCGTTACTAGTGGCTTACGAAATACTGGTTATTCTGACCCAATCCCGTTATTGGGGACTCAGAAATGCTGCTGATATGTGGATCCGTACATTTTTGATGGCCTTCGAACTTCAATCACAACACTTGACTTTTGTGATGATCGGCATCCTGTTCGCTTTGATTCCGATAGCTAAAACTCACTCCTCCGGAGTTCGGCTCCAGGTGAATTTCTTTGCATTGATGTTTGCAGAGGCTTTTGCTTACAGCTTGGTTCTTGGTGTGGTGCTGCAGTCAATATTAAGAGTCGGTGGCTTATCGTCTGTTGGTTCTGGGAATGGGACTATGCAGAATTTTGCGCTTTCTTTGGGTGCAGGTTTATTTGAAGAAATTATTTTTCGGGTACTCTTGCTTAACCTGCTATTTTTACTCCTAAAACCATTGTTGAGAAACAAGGTCACAACTGCAGTTGTTTCAGTTTTAGCAGCTTCCTTACTTTTTTCGATGAGTCACTATATCGGCTCTATGGCGGATTCGTGGCAACTGTACAGTTTTATGTTTCGCTGGGCTGCAGGCTTATTGTTTACAGTCCTCTATTTCATGCGTGGCTTTGCCATAACAGCCTATACTCACGCCCTCTATGATATTTGGGTTCTGGTTTGATTTTGAGCTTTTAGATTTTCACTGAGAAATTTATAATCAATCTTTGATTTTTAGATCCATTTTGCCAATTCCCAAACACAAATCACTTAAAATATGAAAGTTCCATTGCTAGATCTGCGTCCTCCTTTGGAGGAGTTACGCGATGAAATTGTTGAGGCTGTTACTCAAGTCATTGATTCAACCCGCTACATTATGGGTCCGGAAATTGAGAGACTGGAAAAAGAAATTGCTGAATATTGCGGTACTGCGGATGCAGTAGGGGCATCTTCCGGAACCGATGCCCTTTTGCTTTCTCTGATGGTTTTAGACGTTGGGCCTGGAGATATTGTGTTAACGAGTAATTTTTCCTTCTTTGCAACTGCAGGAGTTGTTGCCCGTTTGAATGCGACTCCATTTTTTGTTGACATTGATCCGGGAACTTACAACATTGATCCGAAACAATTGAGAATTACTTTGGCCGGTATGGATGAGGAAACCCGGAAACGTGTGAAAGCCATTATTCCAGTTCATCTCTACGGACAGTGTGCAGATATGGCAGAAATTATTGATATTGCCGGAGAGTTCGATATTCCCATTATTGAAGATGGTGCACAGGCAATTGGTGCAGAGTGTGAGATTAATGGAAAAACAAGACGAGCTGGTAGTATGGGAGATTTTGGCTGTTTTTCTTTCTTTCCTACAAAAAATTTAGGAGGAGTTGGAGACGGAGGGATTGTCACAGTCAACAAACCCGAACTGGCAGAACTATTGCGTCTCAAACGAGTTCATGGTGGTGAGAGAAAATACTACCATCGTGTGATAGGAGGTAACTTTCGTCTGGATCCAATTCAGGCAACTGTCATTCGAGTTAAGCTGCCTCGCCTGTACAAATGGCACAAGCAACGTAAGAAAAATGCTGATTACTATAATAAGTTGTTTGGTGAAGCCGGCTTAGGCGGGAAGGTGAGGACACCTCAGATTGAGCATATCCAAAGTCTGCAAAATCCTCATATTTATAACCAATATGTGATTAGAGCTGAGAGGCGGGATGAGTTGCAGTCTTTTTTGACTGAAAATGAAATTGCAGTAGCAATTTATTATCCCCTCCCATTTCACCTGCAAGAGTGTTTCCTGCATTTAGGTGGAAAAGCTGGTGACTTCCCAGTTTCAGAAGCAGCAGCAAGGGAAGTTCTCGCCCTGCCTGTTTATCCGGGAATGAGTAGAGAGATGCAGGAAACAGTAGTAGAGAAAATTGCAGAATTCTATCAGGCTTAACCTTCTTTTTCCTTGAGTTTTTCCTGTCGCTCCTTGATCACTTTTTCCTGAACAAAGGAAGGACATTCTGCATATTTCTCAAATTCCATAGTGTAATTTGCCTTTCCTGCAGACATGGAACGAAGAGATGTAGCATAGCCGAACATTTCACCCAAGGGCACACCAGAATTGATTACTGTGTCGTCACCTTGTACTTCTGATCCGTAAATCACACCACGTCTAGAACTCAGGTCTCCAATTATCGGACCCTGAAATTCACTTGGAGTTTCCACCTCAACTTTCATAATTGGCTCAAGTAACACCGGATTAGCCTTGCCGACTGCCTGACGCATAGCGTAGCGTGATGCAAGCTGATAAGCCAAATCGCTTGAATCAACATCGTGGTATTTCCCTTCGTTAAGTGTGACCTTGATATTAACCATCGGGAATGCGGCCAGGGGACCTTTTTCCATCACATCCCTGAAGCCTTTTTCGCATGCGGGAATATGTTCTGATGGAATTGAGCCACCAAAAATTTTATTTTCAAATTCAAAACCTTCTTTATGATTCAAAGGTAACGGCTCAATAGATCCTGTGACTCCTGCAAACTGCCCGGAACCGCCAGTTTGTTTTTTATGTAAATAATCGTATTCTGCTGCAGTTGTAATAGCTTCTCGGTAGTTAACTTGCGGTGCACCGACAATTGCATCAACTTCAAATTCACGGCGCATTCTTTCAATATAAATATCGAGGTGAAGTTCACCCATTCCAGAGATAATCGTATCTCCAGATTCTTCGTCAGATGAAACGTGAAAAGTTGGATCTTCGCGCGTAAAACGTCCCAGAGCCTTACTCATTTTCATGTGCTGTTCGTTATCTTTTCCCTTTACAGCCAGAGAAATCACAGCATCCGGGACAAAGATAGATTCACAGGAAACATGGGCTCCTTCTCCGCAAAAAGTGTCGCCTGAAGCACAATCAACCCCTACCATTGCAATAATATCTCCTGCCTCGGCAACATCAATGTTTTCACGGTCATTGGAGTGCATTCTTACCATACGGCCAACACGCATCTTGTTGCCCGTTCTGGAGTTGATCACTTGCTCTCCTTTGGAGAGTTTACCTTGATAAATCCGTGTGTATGTCAGCTGTCCAAATTGCTCTTCTGTGAGTTTGAATGCCATCACCACAGTTGGCTTGTCTGGGTCACAACTTAAAAGTATCTCCTCTTGTGTCTTCACGTCACTAGCTTTTGTTGGCGCTGCCTCCAGGGGGGAAGGCAGATAGCGAGTGACTGCATCAAGGAGTAATTGTACGCCTTTATTTTTGAAAGCGCTTCCCATGTATACTGGACATAACTCCAGCGACAGCACACCTTTTTTTACTGCCGCGTGTATACTGTCTTCCGAAATTTCTTTTTCTTCCAGTAAATCTTCCATCATTTGATTATCAAACATAGAAACTGCTTCCAACATATTAGCCCGATAACTTTCTGCTTCAGCTCTTAACTCATCCGGAATTTCCTCGACCCGCAGATCATCACCATGTTCTCCGTCAAAATAAATAGCCTTCATTGTGATCAGGTCAATTATTCCTTTGTGATTTTCCTCCAGTCCAATCGGCAGCTGCATGGAAACTGCGTTCAAATCAAGAATTTCACGAATACCTTTAATTCCGTTATGTGGATTTGCACCCATTCTGTCCAGTTTATTAATAAATGCAAGGCGTGGAACCCGATATCGTTTCATCTGACGATCTACTGTGATCGATTGCGACTGTATACCTGCCACACCACATAGGATCATAATTGCACCATCAAGAACCCGTAGAGATCGCTCAACTTCAACCGTAAAATCAACGTGTCCTGGAGTATCAATGATGTTTATTTTTTTGTCTTTCCATTCCACACTTGTTGCAGCAGAAGTGATTGTGATACCTTTTTCTTTTTCCAGTTCCATGTGATCCATGGTCGCACCGGCGCCGCCTCCGCGGACTTCCTCGATTTTGTGAATTTTGCCAGCATAGTACAAAACACGCTCCGTGAGAGTTGTTTTCCCGCTGTCTATATGAGCGGAAATGCCGATGTTTCTCGTGTTTTCAAGAATTTTTTGTGATGCAGGGTTCATTGCCCAATCCGTTATTTATATAATATGAGAATAAAAATTTAAAATAAAATGTAACTGTTAAGTATGGCAGAAGATTATCTTATTATCAATTAATATTCCATAACTATAGACAGGTGGGATTATTAAGACTAAAACAGGAAGTATTATGTGAAAATGAGCTTCGTCTCGTTGAAACTGCTTACGTATCCAATACGTGCTGAGGAAGAAATACCAGCCTCGTGCAGTGCTTTTAGAATCGACGGTGTTTGATCTTCCGGAACTGCGACCAAAAGGCCGCCGCTAGTTTGAGGGTCCAGCATTAATTCTTGCTGTAGCGGAGATAATTCTTCGGCAAAACTCCAATGTTTTTCGACCATGCGCCTGTTGGTTTCATTAACACGGGTACTTACTCCGCGCTCATACATTTCCATGGTCTCACTCAAAACAGGAATATCAGCTAGTGTGATATTTAATGTTAAGTCTGAGCCGCGTACCATTTCCAGCCCGTGTCCTGCAAAACCAAATCCTGTGATATCAGTTGCTGCATGTATCTCAAAATGCGCTAATACTTCTGCGGCTGCTCTGTTCAGTTCGATCAAGGAGTTAAGACATTCCTGAAGCGCTTTTTTGGAAACTAAATTTTTCAGATTAGCATTGAGTAACACACCGCTACCGATGGCTTTGGTCAAAATTAGCTGATCTCCTGGTTGAGCGCCGATATTTCTCCAAATTTTTTCTGGGTGTACCAGCCCGGTAACTGTCAGACCAAATTTTGGTTCATCATCATCAGTTGTATGGCCTCCTAAAAGTACTGCACCTGCCTCTGTTATTTTTTGCAGTGCTCCAGCAACAATCCCTTCTAATACCTCATGATCAAGTTTTCCTGAAGGGAATCCAACCAGGTTTAAACAGGACAGAGGTTTGCCGCCCATTGCATAAATATCACCTAAAGAATTAGCTGCGGCAATTTGTCCAAAGAGGTAAGGATCATCGACAGGTGGTGAGATAATATCAGCAGTGAAAACGAGAGCCTGTTCCGTATTCAGAAGATACACTCCGGCATCATCGCTTGTGTTAAAACCAACGAGTAGATTTTGATCATTATTTTGTGGCAGAGAAGCCAGAAGCTTGTTCAATCCGACCGGATTGTATTTCGCCGCTCAACCACAGGTTTTTGCTAAACTTGTGAGGCTGGGCTTTTGAATAAATTTTCTTAGATTCATAGAATCGATTTTGTTGTTTGTGCGCTCCATGCAGTGGGAGCGTAGCAATCAGAGATTTTTTGCACTCAATGGGATCAAACTGAAAAAAAACAGAAATTTCAGGATTTCAGGAAAGCTGTAAAAAAACAAGACTTATACCTCAAAACAGGCTTTGATGGAATCTGGAATACGTTGAGCCTGTAGGCGCTTGGGATCGGTAGGGTGCGGTCTAGCCCACACTCGGACTTCAGTACCTTTTACGCTAAGTTTACCATTGTTATGAATTTCGTGGGATGCAATCAGTGTTTTTTCACGCCATTCACTAATCCAACTGGTAACCTTAACCACGTCGCCGTATTTAGAGGGATATAGAAATTCAGAATGAGCATCAACAATGGGTAGGCCGATAACTCCATATTGTTCCATTAAGCCCCCCATGTTTGCACCGGCTTTGTCAAACAAATGGTGGGCACTCTGATCAAACCAGATGAAATAATTTGGATAAAACACAATTTTTGCGGGGTCGCAATGACCCCAGCCGATATGAATGGTGAGTGTATTTTTTAGCATTGGTTTTGCGGTTAGATAAAGTGTCTCATTCGGATGACTCAAGACTAAAGTAGCATGAGGTACGGTATATGAAAGTTCATTTTTTACCTGCTTTTAATCATGAACGTCAACCGTTAACATAAATTAGCATAAGTAGAATAGGCGAATAATGCAATAATCTATGTTGACATTCATTCGTAGCAGAATCAGAATAATGGGTGTAAATTCCAGAAATTCGGGGCAGGATCTTGAATGAAAAATTATAATCAATGCAGAGGTTGAGAAATGGGATACGTTTTCGCTTTGCAGTAAACACCGGCAGTGGATGTTGCGGGTACAAGAGATCATTTCCCTGTTCATAGAATCTATTGTGTGGGTCAGAATTATGCGAAACACGTCCGAGAGATGGGTGCAAATCCGGAACGTGAGGCTCGATTTTTTCAACAAACCCGCAGATGCAGCTTACACTGAAGGGTCGGAACTGCCGTATCCCATGGCAACAGAGAATTTGAACCATGAAATTGAACTGGTTGTTACTATTGGAAAAAATGGAACAAACTTATCAGAGTCAGAGGCTCTGGATTATGTGTTTGGGTATGCAGTCGGGTTGGATTTGACCCGTCGTGACCTGCAGGGAGAGGCTAATAAGAAATGCCGACCTTGGACCGCTCGGCTCCCTGTTCTGCTTTGCACTTGATAGACGATGTTGGACACACAAAGCAGGTTAAAATTACACTGTCTGTCAACGGAGAGGTCCGTCAGCAGGGAGAATTAACGGATATGATTTGGTCTGTTCCGGAAGTTATTTCTAGTCTTTCAAGATTATTTGAACTGTATCCTGTAGACCTGATTTTTACCGGCACACCGGTTGGGTTACGCCAACTGAACCTAGGTGATAGACTAGAAGGCGAGGTTGAAAATTTGGCTAAGTTGAAAATTACAATCCTGTAAAAATAAAATTAATCGAATTTTTACTAAAGTTTCATCAAAATTTGTCGAAAATAATAATATCTCATTATCAGAGAAAATTATTGTTTCAACATTTTTTATGTGCAGGCTTTTACCAGCACATTTTTCAACATAGCATTAAAGATGAAAATGATAAAAATTCCACAAAATACGTATTGGTTAATTATTTTCGCAGTGGTCTTTTTTCTTGGTTCCGGATGCTCAAAATTGATTGGTTTTACCAAGGATAGTACCGCTCCAGCATCTTGTGCTGATAGTGTGATTGAACGGGCTTTTAATCTGCATGAGGATGCCAAGTCCGGTTTAGCTTTGTATTTTGAAGAACGAAGTGACAACCAACTTTTTCAGGCTTTCTATGCAGCAACGGATTCAGTTTATGAATCTCGGAAGGTGAAAAAGTGCTGGGATAGAAGGATATCTCACTACAACGCATTGCGGAATTTGCAGGAAATAAACACCGCTTTAGCTTGGATTATTCGACGCAACATGCCGGATGACGACCGTGGCGAAATGATCTCTGTTTTCCGGGATCAGTACGATTGGTTAATGCCTAATTATCGCTGAATTTCCCAACTTGCTTTTTTACTTCCATCAGTCTAGTTTATACTTTTTTGTTGCTCTCCAAAACGACTCCAGTCGTTGATATAGTCAGTATACTTAAAATCTTCTGCAAATATTTTACATGAGTGAGTCTTATCCAATGACCCTTCGGGGATACGAGAATTTAAAAAAAGAACTCAAACAATTGACTAGTATAGATCGGCCTGCTGTGGTAAATGCTATTTCTACCGCAAGGGAACATGGAGATCTAAAGGAAAATGCTGAATACCATGCGGCCAAAGAACAACAGGGGTTTATAGAAGGAAGAATTCAGGAACTGAATGCAAAGCTGGCTCTTGCAAATGTGATTGATATTGCAAAACTATCTGGTGAAAAGATAGTGTTTGGGGCAACTGTTACTTTTGTGGATGTTGATACTGACGAAGAAAGAATCTATCAGCTTGTTGGTGATGACGAATCAGATATAGAGCAAAATAAAATTTCTATTTCTTCACCTATAGCCCGTGCTTTAATCGGTAAGTCTGTTGGAGATACTCTCACCATACCTATTCCCAAAGGGAAAATTGAAGTCGAAATTCTGGAAGTCGAATTTATTGTTTGATTTTAATTCATTCGGTCGAGTAATTTAATCTGCCCGTCTTTTAGAACCATAGCACTCTGGAAAGTCTCTTTTAAATCATCAAGTGTCCGGATTTCTTGAAAAGGAAGATTAAGCGATTTAGCAGTTTCCTGGTAGATCCAAGTCGGTTTTCTGTGTTTGCTCTTCAGCATTTTTAAAGAATGTGCCCCTTTGGTTTTTGAGAGTTTGTCTCCGGAGTCATCGTTTTGTAAGAAGTGGTGTACAAAGCGGATTGCAGGGAAAGTAGAGTCATTTAAACACTTTGCCAGAAAAAGTTGTGCACCTGTTGAAGCTCGCAAATCCTGTCCCCTTATCACAAGGTTCACTCCCAGTTCTAGGTCATCAATAATAGACGCAAGCTGATAAGCTGGGAGTCCATCCCTTCGTTTGATTACAAAGTCACCCATTTCTTGGGATACATCAATTTTCTCAATTTTATTTGTAAATGTTTTGAAGCTGACAAAAGTTTGCTCAGGAACACGAACTCGCCATGGCTGATTCTCGTTCAGCAGATTGAGCTTCTTGTCACGGCAAGTTCCCGGATAATTCCGGTTAAGAGACAATTGCCTGATTTCTGAACGTGAGCATTCACAGGCAAATAAGTGTCCGGATTTGTGAAGAAGTTCAAGTGATTCGTGGTAACGCTCCTTGCGTAATTGTTGTGAGAATTTTGAGTATAATTCGTCAGGTCCGGAAGGTCCGGAGTCGTAGTCGATGCCCAACCATTCCAATTGTACAAAAATATCTTCCACTGAAGAACGCTCAACTCGTGGCCCGTCTAGGTCATCGATTCGAAGATGCAAATGTCCTCTCTGGTAATCTACAAGCAAACGGGTCAGCAGAAAATTAAAAGCATTGCCAAAGTGAAGATAGCCGCTTGGGGTGGGTGCTAATCTGGAGAAAACAAGGGAGGACATTAATTTCTGCTCATTTTTGGGTTAATATTCCGTGTTGTTGTGGAGTAAGCAAAATTTTGAGAAGAAAAACTAACACAACGAGGATTATGCAGACCAGGCTCAACATTGTAAGTCCAGACTGAAAACCTTCATCGTAATCAGATAGCAGTCCCAGGCTCAGTGGGCCTAGTACTCCACCAATTTCAGCTGCAGCAAAGAACATCCCACCTGCAGAACCGGCGTAACGAAAGCCAACTTGTGGTATTTCCATTAAAATGAGCAGTAGAATTGTCATCATTGAGCCTTGTGTGATTCCTTTCAGAGCAAGGCCAATTAAAATGATGGGTTCACTATAGGATTTTAGTAAAATTACTGACGTTCCTGCAATTATAAACAAACCTGCAAGGATCCAGAACCTTAGGTTCGGCAAGGCCATCCTTGGGATAAATAATGCTCCTAGTATACCGATCAGAGTTGGTATTGATGCCCAATATCCGGCGCGTTCGGCTCCCAGTCCACGTGTTTGTAGGATCTCATGCATCCAATTGGAAAGGCCATGGTTATAAAGAAATATGCAGATGCCCATTAGCAGTGTAATACGTAACGGCAAGAGATTGAAAAGTGCCAGAAAGACCTGACCTTGAGGTGGACGTTCCAATTTACTTAAATTGACTTCCATTTCTCGGCTTTCTGGGTGAGTACTGATAAGCAACCAGATCAATCACGAAAGAAAAACTATTGAACTGTAAATCCATAGTATTTTCCGCCAGTCTCCATCCAAGGCATAATCACAGAATTGGTGATTGAAAGCACAGTGATGCTCCCCAATGCCATTCCGGTTATATAAATTCCCATGGCTAACTTTCTTTCACGTTCATTGAACCAAATGCTGATCAATTTAGGTGCTCCTACTGAAATTAGTGGTCCACCTAATCCAAAAAAAGCCACGGCCAATAAAAGTGTGAGTTGGCCCTGAGCAAAACCTCTCATCATGCATGAAAAACCTACCAACACTGAGGCAATCAAGAGTGAACGACGTAATCCTAGACGATCAATCATAGCACCACATGGCAAAGCAGTAGCAATATAGACCAGTTGCCATGCACCAAGCACTCTGCCCATTTCGGTATAATTCATGTTTAGCTCATTGGTAATGGGACGAACTAGTGGGGCAAGACTGGTCACGGTCATGCCGAAGCAGAAATAAAGGAGCCAAACACCTGACAGCATTAGCCAGCGATGTGAAAAAAGCGTTACTGTATCAGATTGATGAGAAGTCAATGAATCAAATGGGTTAAGTTGTTTAGTTGAATTTATTTTTAAGGGAAACTAAAAGTTACTTAGCATTACCAAGATTAAAACTAGATTTTTCTGTAATAGCAAAACTTGTCGATGGTTATTGGTACTTGATTCGGAAGTCAAAGTCGTCGTATTCTGCTGGGACTCTCCCGTAAAGTACCTTATGGGCGGCCATTCTTCCCAGTTCATCGGCTGACTTTGCGGCTTGACCTTCGCCTACTAGACAGCTATACACCTCCGTGCCGTCAAATTTGTCTATGAACTGAAGACCTGATTGTGACTTGGTGGTAACACAACTCGATGTGTGCTGTGAAAGGAGCTCTGTACCGGGAAGGACTTTCGAGAGTTCTTCGCTTAACCACTCCGCAATGTCAGCGTCGCCGATGCCTTGGAACCATGGGATAAGATTCTGCTCGGGGTCAACCATAGAGTGACCACTTGATTGGCCGATCTTAAGCCATGTGCGGCCATCTGGGTACTTGATCGGAGGGAGAATGTAGACTGATCCACCAATTTCATCAGTCTGATGGTAAATGACAGAGGGCATTGCAGACAGGATCTCGGCTGTATCTTTACTAACCTCACCGAACACGACCGTGTGCTCGGCTACCTCGATAGAAATCGGTTCAGGTATTATCCCAAAGTGGTTCGCGAACGCACCAGTGGCAAGCAGCACTTTACTACAGCGGCACTCCCCGTCGTCTTTCCAAGACAGGATTTGTACTCTATTGTGTTCTTTTATTCGTGTTACCGTCTCATTAATGACCTGACCGCCAGCAAGTTGCACCAACTCCCCCTGTGCGGCGATGAATCTCCTTGGATCGATGTGACCAGCTGTTCCAATCTCGTGTATTCCAGTCATGCCCTCCGCAAACTGAAGATACGGGAACATTTCAGCTAGGCCTGCGTTGTCGAGGATGGAATGATTGAGATCGTGTACAACTGCACAAGCACTGAGTTCGTCAAGATACGGGACTATTCCACTCACTGTGATTTGCCCGACATCATAGAAGAACGTTATTCCGGTGCGTGATTCTAAACCACGGTAGCGGGCTATCGACGCTGCTGAGATTTTAGCGTAGTATGGATTACGGTCGAGTACCCGAGTGATGCGGCCTGAATCATGGTGGCTTCCGAATACTCCCTCGTGAGTTGAATGATCGGCGGGTTCACCTGGGCCAATCAGTGCCACTGATGCACCGAGGTCAGCCAAGTGTCTGGCTGCTGATGAGCCTAACATGCCGCGTCCGATGACCGCTACGTCAACTTTAGATTTCACGGTCATATACCATCACTTTTTAAGTGTAAAGAGTTGCTGTTTCTCATTAATGTTGTTGTGTCAAAAAGTTTTGAAATACTATTGGAGGAATTCGGCAGGGGTTTATTTATAAACAAGCAATAAATCTAAAAACTCTCCTTAATCACTTGTTAGAAATTATACGGAAAAATGGTATAATAGTGAACCTAATAATCTAGAACGTGTATATATATGAAAATTTGATTTTCAATGGAGGTGATACATCCTCCAAGTGTCTCAATTAATTTAATTGAAGACTTGCTCAGCAAATATTTCTGGTGGACATTAACTGGTAATATTGGGTAGGGGATTTATATGTAATTTTTTTAAATAGCAGGATCTTTCGATATAAATTGACATTAGGACCATTTAATGTTATCTAATCCCGGGGTGATTTGCTTAATTAAAGATATTTAGAATGTACGAAACGTCAGATATTAGGAAAGGACTAAGGATTGAACTGGATGGAGATCCATTTGTGGTGATGGAATTTCAGTTTGTTAAACCAGGAAAAGGTACAGCATTTACGCGGACTAAAATCCGTAACATGATTAACGGCGCGGTGCTCGACCGAACTTTTAAGTCTGGAGAAAAACTCAAACCGGCTGATACTGAAGATCGTGAAATGCAGTTCCTATATAGTGACGGAGATTTCCATTTTTTGGATAACAGCAACTATGAACAGGTGACTTTGGAAAGCAGCGTCGTCGGTGATGCTTCTAACTATCTGACAGAAAACATGATGATTGAAGTGAGTTTTTTTCAGGGTCGCTCTATCGGTTTAACCTTGCCGAATTTTGTTGCACTGAAAGTTACTGAAACTACTCCTGGAGAAAAGGGAAACACTGTAACCGGAGCATCGAAGCCAGCAGTTGTATCAACAGGCTACACGGTAAATGTTCCTTTGTTTGTCAACGAGGGAGATCAAATTCGAATTGATACTCGAACTGGTGAATATGTGGAGCGTGAAAAAGCCTAGTTAAAAAACAAACATGTTTTGAGACGGGACGTTTTTTAGAAGTAAATCTAAATTTTAGATAAACCATTTTTTGCATGGATTAGCATTAAGTCAGAAATTGTCCAATTCTAAACTCCGAGTTTCTCACTAGTAGTTTCAGTGAGGCACGTTAAATCATCTCTACTGAATTCCTGCTAACACTTCCCTTCATAATTCTAGCCCCAAACTCAAACAAGGATTATTCGTCAGGTTTCTGATCATGTCTAAATCTTCACAGACATCCAGCATTTCGCTGTTATCCGGAGACTATCAAGGGAGGTTTATTGATGTCTCCTTCGGTACCGAAAAGTCTGAAGGTTCATCTGCAGAGAATGTTCATAGCATCCTTGTTTTAATTGAAGATCGGTTGTTTTCGTTGAGGATTCAAGAAAAAATTAAACTCTCAAAGGGAGCATTAATTTCTTTTGAAGTGACTGAAGAAGGTGTGGTGGAGAACGTAAAAATAGAAAAATCCGCAGTAAATTTTGACGTAGAAGGTGACTTGCTGCGCTGGAGACGTCCGGCAAATAATCCTTCAAGAATGGAATTGCTACGGACTCGCCATCAAATCATTCTTGGAATAAGAGAGTGGTTTGACCAGCAAAATTTTATTGAAACAGAAACTCCAGCGCTGGTTTTTGCGCCAAGTCCGGAGACACAATTTGTCCCAATGAAAACAGATTCAGGATTTTTAATAACATCTCCGGAATTTCAGATGAAACGCTTGCTGGTAGGTGGTTTTGAAAAAATTTTCCAACTCGCCCGATGTTTTCGCAATGCTGAAAGTGGCCCCCTGCATAATCCGGAATTTACCATGCTTGAATGGTATCGTACTCACGAGCCATTGGAAATGCTAATGAAGGATATTGAGCAATTGGTTATGCATCTTAGAGAAACGGTTTCAGCTGAATACTTTAGCAAACATATCCCAGTACCACCTTGGCCGCGTAAAACAGTGAGTGAATTATTTAAAGAACATTTGGACATTTTTTTGGATGGTACTGAAACTGTGGTTCAATTGCGGAAAAAAGCTCAGCTTGCAGGATATGATAAATTGTTGGTTGATACTTCTGTATCAAACTTAACTGATTCGCTAGCATACGAGCAAATATTTTTCCAGCTGTGGAATCATGTTGAAGCGAAACTGGTCGTATCGTCTCCGGTTTTTGTCCATGATTGGCCATTGCATCTGGCGAGCCTCGCTCGGCAGTCTCCAGAACATCCCGGATTTGCAGAACGTGTTGAATTCTATGCTGACGGAATGGAATTAGCCAATGGCTTTAGAGAGCTGACGGATGCATCCGAACAACGGAGACGTTTTAAACAGGATATGAAAAACCGAGAATCAGAGGGACGTGAGGCTGTACCTCTAGATGAAAAATTTCTAAGCTGTCTTGAGCAGGGACTGCCGGAGAGTTCCGGAATGGCTTTGGGAGTTGACCGGTTAATTATGTGGCTTTGTGGTGCACAGAATATACGGGAAGTGCTGTGCTTTTCACAGGGTGAAGTTTAGGTGGGTTTCCGGCTTTTGTACAGGTTAAAAACAAGTATCCAAAATCAATTAAGTTATGGAACGAACCATCGTACACATGATCCTGCATTTTTTAGTGCCTTTTATGGTAGCCAAAACAGCATGGAAGGAAAACTGGTTATTCCCGTTTATTATCATGGTACTGACGATTGCAGTTGATTTTGATCACCTTCTAGCTGATCCAATATTTGATCCGAACCGCTGCGGCCTTGGTTTTCACCCTCTTCATAGTTGGCCTGCCATTGCAGTTTATCTTGTAGCCATTTTCTCACCTCGTTTGCGGATTGTTACCTTGGGTCTGCTAATTCATATGGAACTGATTGTTTGTGGATACGCTGACGAACTCAGTTATTTCCTCAGTTAATTATTCCTCACAAAACAGGTGTTGCACGTGTGTAATTTTGCTAAAGGAGTTTACCCAACGTTGTATATTTGCGTAAGTATTTTTGCTAATAGACAAAAATTGACAGTGGAGTAAAATCTTGGTTTGAGTACCCTCCAAATCACAATCCGGTGTTGTTACCGAGCCGAGGGACTGATTGGGTTCCATCTCCTATTTGTTCTTAGGCCGGCTTACGAAAAAAATTCTCATCCTTTTCAGCTATGGACTTTTTCTGGTCGTTGTCTTGAAGGGGAAGAATAAAAAAATTGAATTTTTTTAAAAAAAAGCTTGACAACCTATTAGCACTCTAGTAAAGTGAGTGCTAACAAAGTAAGAATCACCGATTCTGGCGGTCCAGTAGAGGGCTGTAGGGGTTTAAATATTAATTTGAAAGCCCAACAATCCAGGGCATTCGGAGAGGATCTATTAACAATTTAATTAATAATTTAAGGGAACAAATGGCTAGAATGGCTAAAAAAGCGAAAGAAATATCACGTGAAGAAATCAGTGAGGCGATGGCTCGCTTTCTCGAAAAAGGTGGAGTGATCAATAAGATAGAATACAATGATAATGGATTCTTGCTGAAAAATGATCTTGCTTTGGATGACTCCTATACGGAATCATCGGATACCATCATGAGCCAATTGCACATGGACTTTGAACCGGAAACCCGGATCTGACCCGCTTCTTTGGGGGTGAAGATGATACGGAAACAGGATTGGACATAATAAACAGTTTGTTGATAGAAAAGGGCAAATGGTGGGAGAGAAAAAGAACTCCAGAAGAAAAAGGAGTCATTCGAAGGGGGATGATTTGGCGGTCAGTCGTTAGTATTTTTCTCTGAATTAGTTTCTACAGTGTCATCCTGTCCGGAAGTGGCTTCTGCTCCTTCTTGTGTTTGTGCAGGTTCAGCCTTTACCTCCCCTTTATCAAGTTCAGCTTCAGATTCATCCCGTGTTGAATCTTCAACAGAAATCTCTTCTTCCGTTTTTGTATCTGATTCAATCTTTTCTTGAACAGTATTAGTCGTAACTTCCGCTTCCCGCTTTTGCTCAGTCTCTTTCTCAACAGGAGCCAAAGTCTTGAACGAATTCAAAATTTTTCCAACATTGGCGCGAACTGTTGGAATGTCAACAAGGTTATTGTCGTCGAAATAAGGATGTTCGGCGGAAATTCCAATTCTTTTCATAATTTTTTGGATGACAACCCGCTCTTCGTCTTCAAACACCCCGTCAGCTCCGGCCACTAAGGCCATTAATTCAATGAGCGCGTGCTTTGCTTCGTCAGATTGTATGTGATTTAACATGCCATCAAGAGAAGTGCTAGATTTCATTTGTTGTTGTTCTTCGGGAGTGATTCCAGCAGCCTTAAAGGTGGCAATCAGTACTTTTTTTTCGGAAACTTGCATTTCTCTGTCAGCATGGGCCAAAAAGCTCACTACTGATAAAATATTAACTAGCTCATCACGGCTGATTGACATAAAATTCCTTTCTAAAAAACACTCTGTTGTAGTCAGGTCACTATTTTTGTGAACCTTGAAAATTTTATTGCAGTTATGTATAACTAAATTCAGCCAGAAGGTAAAGAAAAATATTTTTTCCCATTGACTAAGGAAGTTACAAATGGCCCGTAATCTTCGTTACCACCCGGAATGGAGCACAATTTCACGTTATGTAAGGGAGCTGTTTAATTATTATTGTTCCAGATGCGGTCAAGATTGTAGAAATTCAACAAATGCCGAAATGGTGCTGCAAGTCCATCATATTGATGAAAATCCTGGAAACAATACCTTGGAAAATTTGATTCCACTCTGTGCTAGTTGCCATCTTAAAATTGAACGGGAAGCCAGAATACACGCTCCCAATCATGAAAAACAAATGGAATTGTTTGAAAATCAATCGTACATGAGCCAGATGAAAAAAATGCGGCAGATTGCATTAGCCAAATACGGTTCAGGCCACAAAGCGGGCGTTTCACAATTGGATGCTGAAACGTACGAAATTGAGGCTCTTGAATGGGAAAATAACGAGCCTTCTTAGATTTTAAGTTTGCAGTTTGCCTCAAGCATTTTGGTTCAAATGCAGACCAAAATCAGCGTCTTCTTCTTCCGAAACCTCCAAAACTGAACCCTCGCCGGCGGCTGCCACCAAAAAATGATTTTCTCCGCGTTACCGAACGTCTGCGTTGTGTAACAGCTGGTTTTTTACGAGAGGATAGACTGCTGCCAAAACCTCCTCCTGAAGCTTTACGATTGGCCGAACGGAATTTAGTACTTTTAATGTTATTCAGTGATTTTTTTGATGTAGAACGGAACTTGTTGGACGAAACACTTTTTCCACCGGCCGTCTTTGCTGCAGACTTTGCTGGCATTGCTTTTTTCAATGACGATGTGGCGGCAGCACGGCGATTCTTTACAGAACTAACTGCCATCGGACTGCCGTAGCCATAGCCGAACCCTCCACCCCACATGAATGGAGGACGAAAGAGCATTGACATCATCATGGATGTCATAAAAAGACTCGTCATGCTGTAACCCGTACCGTAATACGGAGGATAAGGTGCTCCGGATGATTGATACATCTGCGGGTTTGGTGCGGACTGCATGGTCAGCTGGTCTCCAGAATCACGGACCACTGAGGCTGTCATGATTTCGATCGACTTGTTTTCAGCAATGTTTCTCCAAGCTTCCTGATCTGAGCCGGAAGGAAGCACACTGACTTCACTGGGGTCCGGTATCAAAATCGAAAATACCAGAAAATCCGAATCACCCGTTTCCGTTTGGGGCACGATCAAAACAGGATCTGCTATTCCATCCTCATTCAAGTCGATGGTGCTGATATCACGGATCTTATTAGAAATTATACTGACCAGCGTTGGTAAAAATTTTTCTTCAGAAACATTTGCTTGAGTCGCTTCTTTTAAGGCTTCTGATGTGATCGCCGGAACCAGTTTCGGGTCTAGGTGTTCTGTAAGATCAATTCCAAGTTTTTCAAGGGCTTTGGAATTGAGTTGGTTACTGACTCCGATTGGAACATTCTGAGAAGAAAAATTGTAACCCACATTATCTCGAGTTTTATCTTCCCCAAAAAATACCCAGTAGACCCCTAAAATCAATATTGCAGTTAAAATTCCCTGGGTGGAAAACAATTTTTGTAGCCAATCGGGTGGCTCATTGTCTTTTTCTTTCATAATTTTCTTTATTTGTTGTCGCTAGTCCGCCTAAGTTTTAAGTTAATTGTTACCATTAGAACCTGAACTAGGTGTGTAAAAGGCGCAAGTCAAATCCTTAATTTTAGAGAGTATCTCTTCCGGAGACAGTCAAATCTGTGTCAACGCTCATATCATGTGTGCTGACTCTGAGGTAACAATAGCGGACCCACTGTGTGAAAAAAGTGTTACGGTGTGAGCGCCAGAGATTGAGGGGATTGTCAAAATCAAAATTTGCCGGGGGCAGTACTGCAGGGTTGTCCTGGTCGCGTTTAGCTTCTTCGGCAAGTCGGGTTGCATTGTATTCAGGATGTCCTGTGTGCGCAATGAAACGATCGTCTGCGGTAGAAAAAATTGTATAGCCTGCTTGTTGGCCGTATGCCAGCAATTTTAAACGGCCAGCATTTGAAGCCTCTTCCATTGCCTCATCAGGAATTCCTGCATGCCGACTTTGGGGACAGAAGAATACGTCATCCAGCTCACCAATGATTGGATGGGAGGGAGCCAGGTTTTTCAGCTCAAAAACTCCAAAAAGTTTTTGATCATAGTTGAATTTATTCACACCTTCTAAATAGGCCATCACAAACCCTGCCCAGCACAGTCCGAGTGTACTAGGAATATTCTGACGTGCATCATTTAATATTGATTTGATTTCTTTCCAGTAATGAACATCCTCAAAATGAATAGTCTCCACAGGAGCCCCCGTTAAGATCAGGCCATCCAAAGGTTGCTCACGAGTTGCCTCTTCATAAGTTACGTAAATGTCTTCAACATGTTTTGGTTCCCAAGATTTGTAACCATGAGATTCCAGACGAATCCAAATTGGCTCCAACTGCAAAACTGAAAGTCCTAAAGGATGGAGGATATTAAATTCATATTTTTCTCCAAGCGGCATTATATTGAGGATTCCAATCCTGAGTGGACGAATATCCTGTCGTTTTGCCTGAGAAGGCGCAATCCAACGGATGCCATTATTTTCCAAAATGGGAACTGCGTGATAATCAGGACTAACGATAAGGGTCATAAGCTGTTCTCAGTAAAATGAACTGTTTTTGATGATTAACTGATAAAAGTGCCTGATGCAAATGAAAGAGTTTTTTTATTAATCTCTTGGCAAGGAATAAATAATCAAAGGGAATAAAATCTCCATATCACGAAAAACGATTATAACTCAATGTATTTCTGCATGTATTTAATCTGTCACAAAATACAATAAATTTGCGAGAACTACACTGGTGAAAAAAACGGGATAGACGAAAATCAAAAAAAGCGGGCCAAAAATAGAAGCATTCCAGCACTTTACTCGAATCGAGTCGCATCGACTCCACCCGGAAATATCCAGGTGGGCTGGCATTAGCACCTTTATACTGAAAAAGGATGCTCGACACTTCAAAGGGCCAGATCCCTCAGTGTCATCTTGATACAAAGTCCGATCCAAGCTAGCACAATCAAAATGAAAGTCAAACTATTTTGATCACTTTATCTGGATGCAGTGATTTCATATTACTGATGGACTCATCAGTACTTGTTTGAGGGATTCCTCAAAGTCTGATTTAACTATTTTTTTATGATCGGAGGGTGTGATGTAGAATGTATCAATAACCTGGTGACCAATAGTTGTGATCACGGCTTGCTGAATGGTCACACCCACATAATCAAAAGCACTGACCATTTTGTAATAAACCAGCGGTGCATCTTCAGCAGTAATTTTAATGCGAAGGTAGTTTTTGTCTTGTCTGGAAAAATCTGTTTTGTCTCGGGAATCTCCATTCAAAATCGGGAAATCCCTGGGAGCATCATTATTTGTTTCTTTGACCATGTACCCTTTTTTGTCATCTTTAAGGTACTCCAGTTGAAGTTTTGTGTCGTAAAGAAAAGTATGTGACTGAATTTTGAATGCAGGCGGTGTATTTCTTCTGATTGAAGTTTCTAACTCCCGTGGAAAAATCACGTTATCCTCATCACTTTTTGATACCTTGAGATAATAGCAAAAGGCAACTTTACCGCTCGCAAATTGGATCTGGTTGATCTTTGCCGATTCAATGTTTAGGTGTTTTAAATTTAAGGTGTAAGCAATGCGGCTGTGAATTTGGGGCTGGTCATGGACATAAATCAAAAGTCCGTTCAGTCGTCCTCGCGCATTGGTGATCACGTTTACAATTGCAGGCCGTTCAAGCCGATTGAAAATTGAGAGATTTTCCGCAAGCATTCCTGGAGGAGAACTGAGCAGAAAACGATTTGGGAATGCCGCAAAAAACCAGTTAATCATCGGGCTGTACAATCCTGTCAGGGCCATCAAAGTTTTATTGCTGAGAGATTGCCGGATGGTCCGAATAAATTTGTCTGTTGTTTGATCAGTGCTCTGTTTATCAAGTGAACCCAATTTAAGGTCACGCCACAAGGCGTGTAATTCATCTTCTGATTTTTCGAGAAGTTTCCGCTCCTCATGGCTAATATGTTCTAAAGGTGCCAGTAAAACAGATTCCAGGTTTTCACTGAGGCTCCTGTTAATCAATAGATCAATACGAGTATCTGTTTCCAAATCAGTCTTTTTAATATCAAGGTATGTCTGGATGAAATCTATTGAATCCTTTTGCATTTTAGTGGGTCGCATTTCAGCAAAAACCCTATATGTTTCTTCAAAAAATGTTCTCAATCCACGCGTGGACCGGGCATTGCCGTCACTAACAGAAATGTAATCTGAAATATTGCACAGGAAAAGCAAAATTACATTGATCAGGTTGCGGTCTGCAATCTCAAAAAATCTTTGTAAAGCTTGATCGAAATATGCGGAGGTTCTACTGAGTTGAACAACTGTCATATGATGTACAATGAGCAAAGAAACAAGAGTGAATAATTCCTGGTCATCATAACCGATGCGCTCTAAAGCTTTTACTGCCATCGCTGTTCCTGAGACCTCATGCTCACTTCGTGGATCAATTTTTCCCACATCGTGGAATAAAACACCCCATTTAAGGGCAAGGATATGCTTTGGTTCGAGATACTGATGTAATTCAGGATAATCTTTTTTGAGTCTGTCCAGTTCTTTTTGTGTACGATCCAGAGCATTGAGCGTATGAGTGCAGACAGGATGTTGATGGTAAGCAAGATTTCGGAGCAAAAAACGCATCTTGTTTGTTTCAGGAATGAAACAACCCATCAAAGTACGTGGCTGATTTGCCGCATTGATTGGTTCACAAATTTCGAACATAATCCGCCAGGCATTCGCGGCAAAAGGCGTCAGCATGAGCTTGGTAAAGCATTCCGAAATCTGCGAACCGTAAGATTCAATGACGTCCGGTGTCAAAATCCGGATCAAGTCCGCCATCTCGTCCTTGAGATCAAAAGATAAATCATACTCAGATTGCCCCACATATTCAAAGAGCTCAAGTAATGCTGACGGATCGTTGAAAATAAGAGATATCGGAACTTGTGGCAATCCTTCCAGTGCATGAACCTCTACAATAAGCCGCTTTCCCAGATGAACGACAACTTGGAAATTTGAGAAAGTCCGTACTATGGTTCGATCCAGCAGTCGTTGCAAAATTGCCTGCGAGAGATCTTGAATATGATTCACCATTTGCAGACGATAGCGGTCAAAATCGTCAATATTCTGGAAACGTTGTTTCTTGAGCAGATAAAGGCGTTCTGCAGCATCATTGATGATGTTAATTTGAATATCTTTTTCGGAAAGGCCACTTTCCCGTGCTTCATCGTCAAAGTGGAACTTTTTTGCGGTCGCAGAAAAGTTGCGCAAGTCGTACAAGAATTCCAGGGCCTGACAAAGTTTGAATCCCTGACGCGGCGATATAATTCGCTTTTGTATCAAAAGGGCTAGCATATCTACAGTTTGATTCGGAAAAACGCCAAAAGTTGCAGCCGCCAGCCAAAGTGGGATTTGCAAAGAGCGCAAACCACCCTGATCTTCCTTGAGATTCATATGACTCAGTCCAGGAACTGCGCGATCATGGTAATCACGAATTTGACTCAGGACGAATGTCTCATAGGGCAGTGTCTGAAAAAATCTGCGTTTCAGGGCATTTGCTAAATTATTACTGCCAACTAAAACTCGGCTTTCCAAAATGGCCGGAATGGTGTGGATGGTACCGGGATCTTTGAAACGAGATAAGTCTTCGTTTAATTCAAAATATTGGTGTGCCGTTTCTATCCCTGCTATGCGGAGTAAATGCTCAATATGAATGATGAGCTGTCGGCAAATTTCTGATCCTCCGGGACCTAATTGCTGTGTATCCAGGCAATAACCCAAATCCCGATCGGAGGCAAAACTCAGTTCAGCGCGGCCGTAACCTCCTCTGGCAAAGATGACCAAATGATTGAGCAAAAAGTCCCTTTTTATTTTGGATTTCTGTGCCAGAGGCAAGTGCTTTTCCAACTCTTTCAGGCGTTCAATATGATTCTCAATTTCATGAATCAATTCGGCTTCGATGCTTTTGTAATATTTCAGCATCTGCCTTTGTTCCGGTTCACCAGGATTTGATTCTAGCTTCTTGATTTGTGTCTGGATAAGATCGAGTTTTTTATTTTTTTTCGGGAGAGATCTTTTTTTATATTGATGCTCTTTTTTGAGATCTTCTTTAATCTTTTCTTTCAAGATTGGGAGATCAGCTAACGCATATTCGAAAGCAGCATGGATTATGCTGTCCAGGAGGCGAGTATTTAGTGAAAGAGTATCAAAGGAGTTATTGGTGCAGAGGCTGCTTTCAACAATTTTATTATATTGTTTCTCATAATATTCTGCAATAACAGTTGCAAACACTTTTTCACGTGCAGCAAGGTATTCAAAAGTTTGGTCGGTTTCAACTTTTAAAGGCCGCCAAACTTTTTGCAGGTGTTTGAGAAGGTCCTCTTTATGTTCTTCAAGCTCTTCCAGATCCTCAGTGAAGAGGAACGGAGAAAGAAAAGGATAATTTTCGATTGGAGAAAAATTAGTATCCATGAGGGGATAACTGGTAACTATTGACTGGTGAAAGGTTTTTATTCGACACTCTTTAGATATTCAATTGCCATTAAAACGCGTGATCTCGCGATGTCCTAACACCTGATTATTTCATCTCTAAGCTTTTCAGTGAACTTAGCTGAGAAAATTATTCAAATTAGATTTACTTGAGATAGGGGTGGACCTGAAATTCCCAAATGTGTATAAGCCCGTTCGGTCGCTATCCTACCTCGTGGAGTACGCTGCAAAAAACCCTTAAGCAGTAAAAAAGGTTCATACACGTCTTCAATCGTATCTTTTTCTTCGCAGACTGCAGCAGAAAGGGTGCTTAGTCCAACTGGACCTCCGCTAAATTTTTCAATGATAGTTTCAAGAATGTGACAATCCATTTGATCCAAACCTTCCAAATCAATTCTCATTTTTTCCAAACTTCGCTCAACTAAAGGCAAAGTAATCACTCCAGATGTTTCCATGTCTGCAAAATCTCTGGAGCGCTTCAACAGACGGTTTGCAATTCTGGGAGTACCTCTAGCTCTGCGGGCCAGTTCGAAAGACGCTTCTTCCACAATTTCAATTCCAAGTAGTGATGCTGCGCGCAAAATGATAGTTTTTAGATCTTCCGGCTCATAAAAATTTAGCCGGAACTGTATTCCAAAACGCTCTCTCAAAGGTGAAGAGAGCAGACCAGCACGTGTTGTTGCGCCAACCAGAGTAAAATGCGGCAAATCAATTTTTACCGTGCGTGCGCCTGGACCTTCTCCGATAATAATGTCGAGTGTAAAATCTTCCATTGCACCGTAAAGTACTTCTTCAACTACCCTGTTCAATCGGTGTATTTCGTCAATAAACAAAATACTGCGGGGCTCCAGGTTGGTGAGAATTGCGGCCAAATCACCCTGGCGTTCAATGACAGGGCCGGAAGTGGAGCGTAGCTGCACTTCCATTTCACGTGCAAAAATATTTGCGAGTGTCGTTTTCCCCAATCCTGGCGGACCGCTCAAAAGGACGTGATCCAGGGCATGTTTGCGTTTTTTTGCAGCACCAATATAAACTTCCAGATTTTCCTTAATTTCTTTCTGGCCAATATAGTCCTTTAAACGTTCCGGACGCAAAGATTGGTCAAATTGCTCACCCAGTTGGGTTTCTGGAGCAACCATTCGTTCTTTAGAATTTTCCAAAAGATTGGAAGTTTCAGTGTCCACAGTTTGGTCCTGCATGGGCGTTCATGAAGAGTTAGAGTGTTTTTCCCGGTAGTTCTTTGGAAGCAATATCCGGACTGATACGCCACGTGTACAGCGGTGAAAAAACATACATTGTGAGGTATGCAAGCGCGGCATGACCGAAATAGGGTGTGAAGGCGAAACCGATGATAAGTGCCATGGTGAAAATTAAAAATTTTCGATTTCTGCTCATTAAACGACCGATATGCATATAGCGGATTGGAAAACTGATCATTAAGATTGCAGCAATTATCATCAAGACAAAACAAAATTGTGCCCAGAAAACAGTGTCCGAAGTATTTGATTGAAGCGCATTTCCGAGCATTATGTAAGGTGCTGCGACTAACAGGGCCGCACCTGGAACAGGGATACCCTTAAAAAACCCGGGTATGCTGTTTTGGTCCAGAATGAAGAAAATCAGGCGTGTTACACCCAATACCGCGTACAGAATGGCAATCCAACCATAAGGGAGTGTCTGGATGGACTCATCTACAACTCGCCCCATCAGCATGTAAAAAATTATTGCTGGTGCGATGCAAAAACTGACGGTATCAGAAACGTCGTCAAGGACTCCCCCCAAAGTAATATTATATTTTTTGGGTTTAGCTGATGGGAGCGGAGTTGTGAGTCCCAATTTTCTCGCAACGGCTCCGTCTATTTTGTCAAAAAAACCGGCACCTAGTAAAATCAGGTATGCTTCCTGAACTCGTTCTCGATAGGCAAATAGAATTGCTAAAATTCCCATGAGCGCATTCATTACAGTCAGGGCATTTGGAAAGACGGCTAAAATGCGGCGACGTAAAACTTCATCGTCCAAACAAAGATCGTCGAGACAAGCGGTGCCGTATTTGCGGCAATATCCAGCTATTGAACCAAAATTGATGATAAGAAACAGAATCTCCAAAAAGAAAAGCTGCTGAATTGGAATTGCTCCAAGCCAACTCATCCATGAATAAAGGGAAGAATCCGGACCCCCAGGTACGTAAAATGCGTGAATATAGAGCACAACTCCAACCGGAGCGGCGACCATTGTTCGGAGTCGAGTGACTTCTTTCATTTCTTCTTCTTCGCCCTTTCGGAGCGAAAAATTGCGCATGAAGTGTGCAAAATTATCCCGCATTAAGACTGTTACGCACAGGACAAATACGAAGACAATATGCAGCATTTCCAAGCGAAAATCAGCACTTCCTGGTAAAGACTGGTAGCGCCACATCATACCCACTGCAACCATCGGAAAAACTATGGAGTAAACCACTTTGTCCATGATCCGGTCTGCTAAATGGGCTAGTTTAGCCTGCGGTCGAAAACGGGCTGCAAACCAGCCGTCCATCAAATCAAGAATCATTGCGGTAAGCAGAAAAATCACACCGCTGTAGTAAACAAAGGGGCTATGGTCAAGCATTACCCCTATGGCGCAGACCATTCCTGCAAACACCATCGGGGGGCGCCCGTAGACAAGCAGGGCGGCAACATTAGTAGAAAGGAATTTAGGGGAGGACACGTTTGTTTATAAGAAAATAAAACTACTTCGTTTAGTACTTGTTACTTCCGGTTTTCCGGTAACAGCAGTCATTCTAATACTCATTTAACCGATGTGCAACATTGAAGACATGAAGCAGAAGTGCTGCTCTGATATAAACTCCGTTTCGCAACTGCCTCCAGTACATGGCGCGCGGGTCTGCATCGACTTCAGAAGAAATTTCGTATCTCCTCGGCAAAGGATGTAAGATTATTGCCTTTGATTTCATCCGGCTCACATTTTCAGGTGTAAGGCTAAATTGTGAATAATCAATCAAGTTCGATTCTCCAGAGAGATCATACTCATCCTGAAGTCGTGTCATATAGACGCAATCCACAGCTGAAATAACGCTGTCTAAGTCATCAGTTTTACGAATTCTAATACCTCGTGAACGCAAAATTTCTTCCAGATCTTCAGCAATCTGAAAAGACGATGGGGCAACAAAATCCATCTCGACATCTTTATATTGACTTAATAACATTACCGAGGAGCGTACGGCACGACCACGTAGAAGATCACCCACAAACGCATATCGTTTTTTGCGGATTCCGCCGTTTTTTTGAAAGGAGCGGTGCATGGTATAAAGGTCTAGAAGTGCCTGAGTGGGGTGCTGATCCTTGCCGCTGCCTCCGTTAAAAATGGGAACACTGCGGCCAGTATTATCCAGCAAATACGCCATATATTCACAAAAACCCGGCTTTGGATCACGCATGATAATCAGATCAAAATAGCTGCTGAATACCCGAACTCCGTCTTCTTGGCTTTCCCCTTTATATTCGGATGACAATGATGGATCCCGTACTTCTCCAGTGTCCATTCCAACCATCTGGCATGCAGTCAAAAAAGACAGAAAGGTTCGTGTGGAGGGTTGGGTAAAATAGAGCATTGCCTTTTTGTGACTCAACAGCGATTTCAAAAATTCGATACCGTTTGGCTTACGAGTCATTTCTTTAACATGATCCGCAATGTCGAATAATTCTTCCATCAACTGAATTGAAAACTGGTGAGAGAGCATCACATGCTGGAGATGTCCTGCTTTTTCATAATTTCCCATTCGTACTTCTGCTGGCTGGGAGAAGTACTCTTCGTAGGTCTTAAGTGAGTGTTCCATGAGCGTGGAATTGCTAAAATGGTTTAAGAAAATAAGCCATACTCCAGCCTAAAATTCTATTCCGTAACAGTCCAGCGTGAAATAGTACGCAACATTATTTCTATTGTAATAAAACCATGTTTTGAGGAGTATTAATTGGGAATTTTATGAAGGGGGAGGGTACAGTGACGGATTGCGCAAAAAACGGGTGCCGTGTCCCCGGAAGGACACGGTGGTAATTAAAAAAATTACTTGATTTCTGCGCTTGCTCCGGCTTCTTCAAGTTTCTTTTTGATTTCTTCTGCTTCTTCCTTGGAGACGCCTTCTTTAACTGCTTTTGGGGCAGACTCAACCGCTTCCTTAGCTTCTTTGAGTCCCAATCCAGTGATTCCCCGGATTTCTTTAATGACGTTAATTTTCTTCTCACCAAAGCTGGTCAGAATTACGTCAAACTCAGTTTTTTCCTCTGTTGCGGCTTCTCCGCCCCCGCCGCCTGCAGCAGGTGTTGCTACTGCAGCTGCTGCTGCACTAACACCAAATTTTTCTTCCATATCTTTCACCAGCTCAGACATTTCCAACACGGACATGTTAGCGATGAAGTCAATAACTTGGTCTTTTGTGATATTTGCCATTTTATTTCTCAGATAAAAGTTAAAGTCACCCTCCATATTAGCCTGGAGGAATGTGAATAAACCGGTTTATTATTTGCTATCCCGGATTGCAGCCAAAGTGCGAACAAATTTCACAGGAACTGCCTTAAGAATACGAACAAATTGAGTTGCTGGAGCCTGCATCAGGAACAGCATCTTCACGATGAGCTCTTCTCTTGAAGGTAATTTGGAAAGAGCTTCCACTTCACCTGTATTGAGGATGCTAGTTTTGCTGTCACCAACAAGGATTCCAGCAAGTATTTTCAAATTTTCGATTTCCTTAGTTGCTGCCGACAAAACTTTTGCCTGCTCAACAGGATCGCCGTCGCTATAAACAAGCGCACGGGTTTGTGTAAACTGATCTGCAAGTTCAGAAAACGGAGTGTCTTCGGCTGCAATACGTGCCAGCGAGTTCTTGATTACCTTCATTGTGGATGATGCATCATTCAACTTCTTACGAAGCTCCACTACTTGATTTGCTTCAATACCACGGTAGTCAACCAGTACTCCGGCCGACATATTATTAAAGATTGATCGAAGCTCGCTTACTTGAGCTTCTTTTTGGCTTCGTTCCATGGGCCCTTCTCTATTTATATTGAGTTAAAGTATTCAACTGCTTCAGTGTTATCTCACAGGAACGTTAAATTATGCAACTTTATAGAAAACAGGAAAAAACACTATTTCTACGAACACCCAAGACTGTTATGATAAAAATTGTATAAGACAGCGGAAGGAACACTGGAGCAAATTCCTGTGTTACTCGCGGAAGAGGTGTCTCGGCAGGGCGTGAATTAAGCCGTTTGGCCCCTACTGTCTTAGACAATCAAACTAAAAAGTTTGTATTTTTTCTATATTATGCTGTTTGTGGATCCACCTTCAGACCGGGGCCCATGGTTGAGCTCAAACTAAAATTTCGCAAATATATTCCTTTTGATGAGGATGGTTTCATTCGTTTTACCGTGTCAATCAGAGCACTGACATTTTCACAGAGTTTGTCCGCATCAAATGAAATTTTTCCAACTGAAGCATGTAGATTGCCTTGTTTGTCGGCGCGAAATTCCACTTGTCCTGCTTTTATATTCTTGATGATAGATTCAACTTCAAAAGTTACGGTACCGGTCTTTGGATTCGGCATTAGTCCACGTGGACCGAGAATTTTTCCAATCCTGCCAACTATAGCCATCATGTCAGGCGTTGCAACTACACGGTCAAACTCAAGCCAGCCAGCCTTAATTTTTTTGGCATAATCCTCGCCTCCCACATGATCTGCACCTGCTTCTTGAGCTGCAATTGCCTTTTCTCCCTTGGCAAAAACAAGC
>UINC01000022.1_pt1 | contig 50382 bp, 54 predicted proteins | sample 5385821 | NCBI WGS metagenome assembly UINC01 (sample SAMEA4666929, study PRJEB26691) | marine metagenome | isolation source: Pacific Ocean | place: Pacific Ocean | collected 2011-10-13 | reverse complement strand
GTAGTGTGGGTATTCACTGTTGCTATAGTTTCTTTGGGTTTAGCCGCAGCTTTTGCTGGAAAATGGCTCGAGGAAGCTGGACCACGAAAAGTTGGAGTAGTAGCCGCTTTTTGCTGGGGAGGAGGCTATATCGTAGGTAGTTTAGGAATTCTTACCCATCAACTATGGTTGCTATATTTAGGATATGGCGTGATTGGCGGATGCGGCTTGGGCATGGGCTATGTGTCACCTGTTAGTACGCTTATTCGCTGGTTTCCAGATCGTCGCGGGATGGCTACGGGTATGGCGATAATGGGATTCGGTGGTGGTGCGATGATTGGGACGCCTATGAAGGAATTCTTCATTCGCATGTTCTACCGCGCACCTGAATACCTAGGCAATGTGTCGGATGTAAATCTAGTGACAGAGGCTGGTCGTCGTTTTGCCGAAATTAGCGGCACTCTCCAGGAGGTCGTAGTAATAGGCGCTGCGGAAGTAAGAGATATGACGGTACCTGGCCCGGAAGGCATTTATTTAGTTGATACAGGGGCTTCGGGCGTTGCTGAAACTTTCCTGGTTATTGGACTCATCTACTTGGTGGTTATGCTAATTGCTGCTTTTTCCTACCGTATCCCTAGTGAAGGATGGAGGCCTTCGGGCTGGAAAGAACCTAGTCCGGAAGAAAGAGGCGCTCTCATTTCAAGCCATGACGTACACATTAATGAGGCTTTGAAAACCCGACAGTTTTATCAACTATGGATAGTTCTTTGTTTCAATGTAACTGCAGGCATAGGTGTTCTCGGCGTGGCTAGAACAATGATAACTGAAATCTTTGGTTCATCTCTTCCCCATATAGTAGACACGGCTTTCGCTGCAACTTATGTGGTAATGATTAGCGCCTTTAACATGGTGGGCCGCTTTATTTGGGCCAGTGCATCTGACTTCATTGGTCGACGAAATACGTATTGGATATTTTTCCTTCTTGGCATCGTTTTATACCTATCTATTCCTGTTGCCGCGCAACAAGTTAGTGCAAGTCCATCAATGGTGTGGTTAGTCTATTTTTACGCTGCTACCATGATCATATTCACCATGTATGGCGGGGGCTTTGCAACCATACCCGCTTACTTGGCTGATATATTTGGCACTAAATATGTCGGTGGAATTCACGGGCGTTTGTTGACTGCTTGGAGCACAGCAGGCGTGCTCGGCCCATTAGCCATAACCTCATTACGCCAAAACTCCGTAGATAATGCGATCAAGGACCTCGTTGAAGTCATCCAACCAACAGCCTTCCAGGCTCAGTTTGGCGCCGGGTTCGATCAGCTAGAAGCATTGGTGGCATCGAATACAGTTACGATATCAAGGCTTATGGAAATTGTACCTGACGGCACAATAGATCCAACAAGCAGTCTTTATAACTCGACAATGATATTAATGGCGGTATTACTAGCGATAGCCTTAGTCAGTAATGCGCTAATGCGGCCAGTAGACCCAAAGCACCATCTTGCGGAAACTCGAGTTTAGCTAGTCGCTCTTGGTTGACAAAAGGCTAACGATTTCGTCTTTTCCTGGAAATCTGCCGAGCTCGTGTTTTGAAAAGATCAATTCTCCATCTTTTTTAACGTCAAAGACACCGCCGTTTCCCGGAATCAATACTACGTCGCCATCAACCGCGTGATTTATCTCGGCTGACACACGGTCGGCCTCCGGTTTATAGTTTCACTCTTGGCAATAAGTAATTTCTATGTTCATAGGATTGCTAATACAAACCAGTAGTTAATAACCTTTCCTGAATCCTAACCGAATTTTGATAGAATTCGTTACGTTACGTTCCGCTTTTTTTGCTAATCACCAACATAATTGATTTTCAGGCGTCGTGAAATTCCTGTAGAGCTTCTTCAATGATCCCCACCGCGTTGGTTAGGTGTTCATCGGAAACATTGAGGGGCGGCAGTAAACGGATCATATTTGAACCAGAAGTTCCAACGACTAACTTCTTTTCACGCAGCTTATTAAGCATGTCCGTGTTCGGCACTTTACACTTAAGACCAACCATTAGACCAAGACCGTGAACAGATAAAACAACCTTTGGGAAATGTTCGACGAGTCTTTGCAAGTGTTTTCTAAAATAATCAGCTTTACGCACCACTTCATTTAACTGCCCGGGTTCAAGCAGCAAATCCATCACTGCGTTGCTTACCGCCATAGCAAGAGGATTCCCACCAAAGGTACTGCCATGAGTTCCCACCACCATGGCCTTTCCAACGGCTTCAGTGGTCAGGCAGGCACCAACTGGAAAACCGCCGCCCAACCCCTTGGCTAGGGCCATGACGTCCGGTTCTACACCGCTGTGCATGTGAGCGAAAAGCTTCCCAGTACGCCCGATGCCGCATTGTACTTCATCCAGCATTAGCACCAAGCCATGCTCTTCACACAGAGATTTGACTTCCCGCATGAATCCGGCACTGACGGGGCGTATGCCTCCCTCACCCTGCACCGGCTCAAGTACGATACCAGCCGTATTAGGTCCAATTGTTTGTTTGAGCAAATCTAAATCTTCCCATTCCACCTGATCGAATCCATAATCTATCGGAATGAAATCCTTCATTTGAGATTCATTGCCAGCTGCTGCCAGTGCCGCCAAGGTACGACCATGAAAACTCTCGGTGAAACCAATGATTCGGTAGCGTTCCCTGCATCCGGACGCAACCTGATAACCCCGAATAGCTTTGATACCAGCCTCCACTGCTTCGGTACCAGAATTTGCAAAGAACACCTTATCGGCAAAACTGTTCTGGGTTAGACGGTCGGCCAATTGCTCAGCGGCCGGAATTCTGAATAAGTTGGACAAATGCCAGAGTTTACCCACCTGTTCCATGAGAGTCGCCACTAGGTGGGGATGCGTGTGACCGAAACTAGTCACGGCGATGCCAGACAAAAAGTCTAGATAAACGTCGCCGTCCGAAGTGTACAACTCACTACCTTTACCATGACTGAATATCAGATCTTCCGGTGGTTGGTAATTGGGCCACAATGCATCGCGCGAACCTTTTGATACAGAACCCTTTGCGACCCCGTTATTGGACGATGACGTCACTATTACCCCCAACGAACATGGTTAAGTACCAAGGCTTACTATCCCCAATTTTTTTGACATTTCAGTCGAAATGTAATCTGGAGCGATCAAGTTCTTTAACAGAAGAACAGCCCATCAAAATCATGTCGCGTTCTATTTCATCACGCAGACGAGTAAGTGCTCGATCAACGGCTGCCTCACCTCCAGCAGCCAGGGCATAGAGGTAGCCGCGGCCTATCATACAGGCCTTGGCACCCATGGCCAACGCCTTAAGCACATGAGTACCGCGTCGTACACCACCGTCAACAATGACTTCAATTTTGTCACCAACGGCGTCCACTATAGGGCCTAATTGATCGAAGGGCGCAGTAGAACCGTCTAGTTGCCGGCCTCCGTGATTGGAGATCATTACAGCGCTAGCCCCAATATCTACTGACCTTTGTGCATCTTCTACTGACATTACTCCTTTAATGGCGAACGGTCCGCCCCACCGCTGTATAGCCTGCTGCGCGTCTTCCCAAGTAATCGAACGATCGAACTGGCTATTCATGTAACCCACTACTGAAGTCAGCTTACCGGTGCCTTCCTGAATCTTGCCAGCGACATTGGCCAATTCGAATTTCTTCCTAAGCAAATAATTAAAGCTCCAGCTTGGATGGCCAGCAAAGCTTAGCAAGCTCCTCAACGTAAATTTTGGCGGAATCACCATGCCTGTGTAGAGATCCTTCTCCCGATTGCCAGCCACCAGCGTATCCACGGTAAGGCACATCGCTGAGAAATCCGATTCCTTGCATCGCTCAATAAAATCCCAGCTTAACCCGCGGTCCTTATGGATATATAACTGAAAGCATTTTGGCCCTGACGTGCTGGCTCCAATTTCCTCTATACTGGTAGTGGAAAGTGAAGAGAGACTATACATAGTTTTATGTTTGTGAGCTGTGCGAGCGACCGCGCACTCACCTTCATGATGAAACAGACGACTCATTGCAGTGGGTGAACAAAAAACTGGCCAATCGATATCCTGGCCAAGCACATTCACACTGAGGTCCATTCCCGTGAGGTCTGCCAACGCACTTGGTATCAGCCGACAATTGTCGAAAGCTTCTGTGTTACGCCGCAGCGTTACCTCATCATCAGCTCCGCCATCGATATAGTGAAACAATGGTGCCGGTAGTCTTTTTTTAGCCAATTGGCGGAAATCAGCGGTGTTATGACAATCCTTGATACCCAATCTCTATTCCTCTTGTGTGACGTTAACCTAACCAGCAATACTGATTTTCCTTACTCGGTAGCAGACAGACTCGTTTTGTAGGTCTCAGTTAGCATCGATACTGATAACAGGGTCAAGGCTGAAGCTAAAGCAATATAGACTGAAACCCAGACTACGGCATATTCCGTCCACAGAAATACGGCAATAGCAGGGGCGAATGCTCCACCCAGAATGGCCCCTACCTGGTACCCAAGAGAAGCACCTGAATAGCGTACTTCAGTGCTGAACAATTCTGTAAAAAAAGCAGCCTGTGGCCCGTACATGAAGCCTAGAAATACCAGCCCACCGCAAATACCCAGTACTATCAGCCAAAAACTACCGGTGTCTACCAACGGAAACAGGGCGAATGCCCAGACTCCAGTGAGAATGGCACCCAGCATGAATATACCGCGCCGTCCATGACGATCAGAATACCCTGAGGCCCAAAACTGCGCGGGTATCTGGAGTGCCGAGGCTACCAGCAGTGCAGCCAACATGGTATCCCGGGTCACATTTACCCCGTCCGGGTCGGTTCCATACGTGATGATAAAAGCTATCAATATATAGAAGGACACTTGAACTGATAAAAAGGCTCCAGCTGCAAGTGCTATTCGCTTGGGATATTTGCGAATTGCCTCTAGAACCGGGGATCGCTTTATGGGTTCGTGGGTGGCTGTTGCTTCAAGCAGGCGTTTTTCTCTCTGTGCCTCGAGTTCCTTAAAGGCTTTGGTTTCTTCAATGTTTAGTTGCACGTACATGCTGATACCTATTAATGCAACACTTGCTAGAAAGGGAATGCGCCAACCCCAGGCCATGAAAAATTCATCCGAGACTGATCTGCTGATAATAATAAAGGCCAAATTGGCCAGAATGACTCCGACCGGCGCTCCTGCCTGCGCATAAGCGCCATACCAACCACGTTGGTCCGCCGGCGCACTCTCGGTGACTAGCAACATGGCACCACCCCACTGACCGCCGATTGCCAGACCCTGGGTAAAACGCAATAGCGTCAGAAGGATCGGTGCAGCAACGCCAATTGTTGCGTAAGTTGGCAATAGCCCAATCAATGTAGAGGCCACACCCATAATCATTAGAGCAATGACGAGTGAGCGCTTGCGTCCAATACGATCTCCAAAATGAGCGAACAGGACGCCACCTACTGGCCTGGCTATAAATCCGGCGGAAAAAGTCAAAAATGACATAATAAGGGCCGTGGTTTGAGAGTATTCTGAGAAAAATACTGATGGAAACACCAGAGCAGCTGCCGTTGCGTATAGGAAGAAGTCATACCATTCGATACTGGTTCCCGCCAGAGCAGTAATGGCAACTTTGCGCATACTGGATTTCAGCTGTGCATCTTTTACCGCTCCGACGTGGGGTGTATTTGTGTCACTAGACATTTTTTCCTCCAGACCTTTGTTCTTTCAGTTATTAGTTGTATCCGACCCGACGTGTAGAACGCTGAAGCATACCAAGATTTTACCAATTACCGCACTTATTTAAGCCCAACTTCCCCAATTCCAGTATCATTAGCCCATGCTATACACGCTTTTCCGATATCTGCATTTCCTGGCCATCTTCAGTCTCGCCGGCACACTCGTCATCACAAACATGGCAATCAAACCCGTTATTAAAGATGAAGATGCTCATAATCTGGCAAAAGTGAATGCAGTTTATAGTCTGAGTGCAGTCCTGGCTTTTGTTTTTGGTTTGGTACTTTGGCTTTGGGTAGGGAAACCCGCCGAATTCTATACTCTTAATCCCCTATTCCTCCTCAAGCTGGGTCTGTTTGCCTTCATTGCTTTGCTTTCTGTCTTTCCATCGCTATTCTTTGTAAGAAATTACAGGGCCAGGAACCGAGAGATTCCCGTACCGCGATCAATCCAGATGCTTATCAGGATAGAACTGGTGCTTCTCGTTTTTATTTCAATAACAGCATCACTAATGGCTCGTGGAATTGGTCTAAGTTCCTAACAGTCGATAACAGGAATACAGACCGTTTCCTGCTGAAACTCATTAATCCCGTTTAAGTCAGACTCAGCTTGGACCTTATTCAGCATATTTGATAACCTCGCTGCAATTGTATTAGCCCAAGCGAGCGTGATCCCCCTCAGTTGTTCTACTTGTAATACATCTCCTTGTGGCTCTAGGAAAAATTTGCGATGAAGAAAGAAACAAATTACGGAATAAATAAGCTCTACAGCAAAGATCCGATAGAGGCAGATCGTCTGCTCTGGGGCAGGAGGACTAGTGTATTAACTCGTCGCGGTTTTCTTAACAATAGCGCGTTGATGGCAATGACCGCCGCTCTTGGAACTGCTATTCCTTATGGGAGATTCCTGCCGGCCGGTCTCATTCCCGCAGCATTTGCCGCCGATAATGCCCCTGATAGGATCGAAGGCAAGGAAGGACTAATCATTCTTAATGATCGACCAGTCAACGCAGAAACCCCGGCGCATTTGCTGGATGATGATGTCACTCCGAACCGCTACATGTTTATCCGCAATAATGGTCTGCTCCCTGAAAATACCGATCCTCAAACTTGGCAACTGGAGGTTGGGGGGGAATCCTGTCTACGACCGACTACGTTTACAATAGCTGATCTCAAAGCACGCTTTGAAGAAGTCACACTGCAATTGCAACTAGAATGTGGGGGCAATGGCAGAAGTGAATTCGTCCCAGCTGCTAGCGGCAATCAATGGACGACGGGGGCTGTAGGCTGCCCTAGCTTCACTGGAGTGCGGCTCAGAGATGTCCTGAATTATTGCTCAGTGGCTCAAGATGCGGTTTACGTTGGTTACTACGGAGCTGACTCTCACACCAGTGGTAACCCTGGACTCGATCCGATTTCTCGCGGCGTACCCATTGCCAAAGCCATGGAACGGGAATCTCTCATAGCCTGGGCCATGAATGGCGAAGACATTCCTCTGCAGAATGGGTATCCACTGCGTATGGTGTGTGCGGGCTGGCCAGGGTCAGTATCAGGTAAATGGCTGAATCGACTCGTAGTGAGAGACCGGGTTCATGACGGTGAAAAAATGGCCGCACCTTCCTACTCTGTCCCTTCTGTCTCAGTTGCTCCGGGTAGTCGGGTGGCTAATGAGCATATGCGTATTATTGAATCCATGGTAGTAAAATCCCTCACGACGTTTCCCCAGTCCGGAGTCTCTCACGATTATCGTCAGCGATTAACCGTGAGAGGGCACGCTTGGGCTGGCGACAATCAGGTTAGTGCAGTGTTTATTTCAATCGATTTCGGTGCCACTTGGTTGCCCACCGCTGTGCGCCCAGTCAGCAATCGCCTCGCGTGGCAACACTGGCAATCCTGGGTACAGTTCCCAGAACCTGGTTACTATGAAGTCTGGGTCAGAGCAATGGACGAACAGGGTCGTTCACAACCGATGGTAGTACCAGGGTGGAATCCACGCGGCTATCTCAATAATGCCTGCCATCGAATAGCTGTCCAGGCCGTATAGGTGCTGCGTCTTTTGTTAAATTTAACTCGGCCCATGTTTTTAGCAGTATTGGTCGCGGCGATGCCAATCGGCATTGACAAGCTGAGTCATGCCCAAGAAAGTGATCGAGTAACGGGACTAATTATGAGTGAAGGCTGGGAATTGGTGCAGGCTAACTGCACTGAATGCCATTCGATTTTGCTTATCACGCAGAACTCGGGAAATCGGGCAGTATGGAAAAGTCGAATTGTATGGATGCAGGAAACGCAAGGCTTACAAGAGTTATCCGAAGCCACTGAAAACTCTATCCTTGATTATCTAGCCAACAACTATGGCCAAAAAGCATCAACTCGCAGGGCTGGTCTCGCCACTAATCTGTTGCCGGAAAATCCCTACGCAACGGACTCGCAGAATGGTCAATGATCAGCTCCCCATGTTCGGGGAACAATCGCTACCCCCAGCCCCAATCAGCAAACCCACCAATATCTATCTCACCAAAACTGTTAACGCCTCCAATCAGAAAGTATTGGACTACTGGTTAATACCCGTCTTCATCGGCGAATGGATGTTTGGCCCCAAGGTTCAGCAGGAGCATGTCGTCAGTCTAAAAAACAAAGTGAGGAAAGGCGGAGAATTTGCTTTTAAAGTTAATCGTAAAGGCACTGAAATCGAATACACTGGTGAATACATCGAACTGGATATCCCTAACAAACTGGTATTTAGCTGGAGCGACAGCTTAAACCCGAGCTGCAAGAGTCAAGTTACTGCACAATTTCTAGAATCAAATAATAAGACTCGTCTCAGGCTGAAAATCAAGCTGGATGCGAACCTTTATAACGAAAAGGATTCTTTTAAGGAACAGTGGTCAGCACGTTGCAGCGCTTTAGCTGCTAAATTTAAATAGACACAGAGCTCAACGACCGATATCAGATGCCTCCGCCTCCCTGATTGTGCGTTGTGCCGCATAGGGCAGAATATACCCGTTCTCAATGTTCTTGCTGACAACTTCTTTTACCGCGTTCACATAGGCTTCTTGGTTCGGATAGAGTCGATCCAGAGTTGCTTGATCGAATGGCTCGTGGGAACCATATAGAAAGCAGAAGCCGTTTGTCCCGCTATTCATTCCTGTGTTTTTAGCTGTCGCCACAACATGCGCTGCCAGGCGAATACCCCCTAGTATGTTCCCAGAATCGTCCCTGGCAAAGGTTAGGTTCGGCATCATACGAGCCACTTGCAACGGGTCAGCAGCAGGTGGAGAAATATCTTCTCTCACCCAGCGAACAAGGTGTTCAAACGCTGCGTTCATGACGTCACGAAAAGGAACTCTGCTATGGGCTGGTAGTTCACATCCCGGATCACGCGGAGCAGGATCAACCATTGGCAAACCTTCTCTCTGCAACCTTACTTTCGACCATTCTATTTCAAATGGTATATCGACATGGGAACTTCCTGCTATCTCCCATTGATGAAACGTCTCAGTGTTCGGCTGTGGTGCGGCCGCTCGCCTCGGCATATCAGTTTCCGCCATTATCTTAAAAATTTTGACTTCCTGGTCATCACGAATTCGCCCACCTCCCCCGTGTACCATCACCCCATCATAGACAGGTTCAAGCGGATGAACATTGTTGACATAGATGGCTAAGCGACTGGCAGACTGCGAGTGACCCGTTGCCAGTATCATTTCTGCTTTTAATCCGCCCAGAATATCAACGCCGCCATTGGCTGTGGTTTCACCTATACGGTTAATGGTTTTACCGACGGCGGAGAAAATGTCATAGGAAAGCGCATCGCCGCTAACAATACCGTCATGCGTGGTGTCCAAACTGCCGTAGCGCTCCTGGCTCCACTCTTTCATCGTGTCAATACCCATTTGCTGGGCTGATACCGCAACAAAGGCATAGCCGTTGCGCACAAAATGATGGCCGGATTGCCACCAGTCTATATCCTTGTCCGCACCGCCGGTAACATTTATCCACTCCACTACAACAATACCATTGAAATTTTCCGCAGCTTGGGGTCGCCTAACAATCAGTCGCGTTTTGTATCGGTGACCACTATCTATGATTTCGCTGTTTTCCATTTCGGGACTGGAATAACGATTGGCAGTACCCTCGATGAAATATTCTTCCTCAATGTAGCCTTCATCAGTTAATTCGATCGCAGAAGCACTATAAATGGAGTTAAGGGATGGATGAGGCTCTGTGATAATCGGACCATAAATAGTGGCATCTGGTACCGATGCAATAATATAGCTCGGAAACAATATCAGCCCGCCTATTAATATTAATATTTTGCTAATAATGTGCAGTATGGTTTGCATGATTTACTCCTGGAGACATTGTGTCTTGACTAATCAATCAGTACCCAATCCCTTAGCTTGCGGGATCACTATTCAACTTGCCTTAATGCGAAGAAGAGCCACCGCGGGTTAACCGCCCGAGCTTACCAAAATTTAGGGCCCTTCAATAATAAGATCCTATTCCAATTTTGATCGGTAAACCTGTCGTGCTTCTTCAAACTGGCTATACACATGATTCTTTTCAGCCTCTGATCGCCAGCCAGGCCAAGCTTCAGCAAGTTCCTGTAATTTATCAATCCATTGCAGGGCATAGTTGGTCGATTCCGGGTTTCGTATTGGTTGGTTCCCAACCTGAAACCACACAGGGTTAGTAAAGGCCTGCACATAATTTACGTCCATAGGGAACCGATCTTCGGGGCTACCTTCAGTGCGCAGATGACACCAGCCAGACCTTTCCACCTGAAGCTCGTACGATATATCTAGGCTCCTACCATCGGCCCGAATAGGAAATCGCTCCTCCTGCAGCCCATTGCACACGAGCACTAATTCACTGAGCTCAGTCAGCGAGCGCAGCCGTCCATTCACCAAGACTTTACCACCCTCTGAGGGTAGCACTACAGTGTCTCCAGGCATGGCATTTCCCACTTCCATTTCCAATAAAGGCCCGGAACTCACAAACGCGCGTCCCCTTTTCAATCCTTCGAACCAAGCATGCATATCCAGTCCTTGATTACCGGTATAAACAAAGGTGCGCACCGAACCTAAAAGTTTGCTCCGGTGCAGTGAGCTAATGGAGTCTTCGCCCCCAGTAGCCGTCACACGAAGACCATTGTTCCAAACAGCGTATAGTGGGAAGAAGCCAGCACGATTGGCATCAGACCATTCGAGAGCGTCAGTGGTCTTCAACGCTGCATCAACGATAAAGCCCTTCCCGCCGCCAAGATTCCCAAGCAAGGGATCATTTTCTCCAAGGAAAGGGTGCACATAACCCGTTACTGCTCCCTGGGCCTTGGCCTTGAGAAACATGTCAGTGTTGCTGGGATAGAGACTCTCGATAGCAGTTCCTTCATAACCAGTAACGAAGGGAGAAATAAGGTGCTCTTTTAACCCAAACATGAATACATGGCCGTAAAACGGAGGCCTGAACTCTTGGCCAACAACTACAAGTTGGTCTGGTTCTGAAATCGAATGAGGTCCACCCCCCGACTCGAAATAATGATAGTCAAGAATTCGGTTATCTTTGTTTGCCACTTGATCCAGTACCAGGTCCTGATCTTCAGAACGGGACATCATCATTAGGTTTTCCAGAGTATTATGTAGATTACCACCGTAATTAGCATGCACGTGGGTAGAAGCGCTATACCAGCCCTTCGCTCCCATATCAGTCATACGCTCCAAGGTGATATTTATCTCATTAACTTCTCCAGCGACAATTTCAGTATTTATGCTTTGGGGGTAGAACTCGAAGCCCTTCACTACTTCCAGCATGGCCTCCCCCTCAGGCAGATAGACCTCGAAACTACCGGAGTTATGAAAGATCATATCCCCTCTGCCTGAAGCTCTGGCATAGGCATTATTCGGGGTGTAAACCTTTCCATCACTGGCAGTTAGGTGCACACGATTATGGGTTAACTCGGCATTGCTTCCATTTTCTACCCTAACCTTTAATATTCCCATAGGTTGCTTGTAATGCTGCTCGGTGATATCTAGTTCAACCAACTTGCCACCATAAGTTTCGAGAAGCATCAATTGCGACAGACCCGACGCATTGGATATGAAAGCAATCCATTCTCCATCAGGCGACCAGCGAGGATGAAAGGCGTCGTGTTGGAAAAATGTCAATTTGTAGGGTTCTCCGCCAACAGTCGGCTGCACGTAGAGGTTATTATATTGATCCGCTGTTCCACTGGTGGAACTGTAGACGAACCGTTTGCCATCAATAGAAACATCTGGACGGGTTCGATATAAGGTCTGTTCTTCCAGCGCGGTTGTAGCCTGCTGAATCCCATTCTTGATAGCAGGCACACGGAGCACATTTCCCGAACCAAGCGGTACGTTACGATTTGATACCAGCAATAGCTCTTCTCCATCAGGCAACCAAGCAGGTGCAATGTGCATATCCCAGCTACCAAAATATAGACGATTATTTCCGTAATTATTGTCCTCACTGATTGCTACCGGTTCTCCCGCCCACTGACCATTGACAATGTCACGAACGTAGAGATTGAAGTAACCATTCGGGTTGGTGGATACATAAGCAACTCGAGATCCATCAGGAGAGAATACAGGATCTGTATAGATGGCCTGGTCGTCTGTGAGCTTATGCGTCTCCTCCGTTTCTGTGTTTAGGATTTCCAGTTGAATGCGTTGATGTTCATAATCCGCTGTGTAGATTATCCAGTGGCCATCTGGTGACCAATCTGGAGAGGAAAGGTAGGCCTCGCTATAAGTCAACTCATAGGCTGCGCCGGTAGCCGAATCCACTTTCCAGATGGATCCCTGCATAGCAACCGCTATCCATTCGCCGCCAGGAGACCAGTCCGGTGCCCAAGGTGTAGCACTTGGAGATGGGGGGAAATAGAAATTATGCATGTAATTTCCACCACTGCGAGCATCGGGATAGGGACGCTCCTGGGCTGTCAATTCAGAAGACTGCACTAGTACCAGTGGCACTAATAACAGACAAATGACATGGTATACGGACGCCAGCTTCATGATATCAGTCTCCTGTTTCAGGCAGATTTAAGATTAGGAGGCAAGCCTATCCCAATACCTTCGAGGAGTGTAGTGAAAGACAATCGCTAGGTACGCGTAATTTCCGAATCTTTGAGCTAAGTCATTATCAAGGCAGACTACGTGTATATAGTTATGCAGGAAATAACGCGACGCTCCTCAATCAAGCATAAACTTAGTGTACCATTGTCGCAGAATCGCTTACCTGTAGTTTTACAGAGTCAGGGAAGTTGGATACAGGATTGGAAGCAAATAGTTACTTCGTAACACACTCTTCAGTCGAGACTTCCTATGGACAAATATATTCTCGCAATCGATCAGGGAACCACCAGCACCCGAGCACTGATATTCGATAAATCAGGCATTGCAGTTAGCTCCGGGCAGCATGAACTTACCCAGCACTTCCCTGCGGATGGCTGGGTTGAACATGATGCTATTGAAATATGGGAAACCACCCTTAAGAGCTGCTATACCGCCATCAATCAAACCAATATAAGCTTCAAGGATATAGCCTGTATCGGCATTACCAATCAACGCGAAACCACTGTTGTATGGGATCGTCAGACGGGTGAACCCATCTATCGTGCAATTGTATGGCAAGATCGAAGAACCAGTGACTACTGTGAAGAACTTAACAGTCAAGGGAACTTAGAAACAATTCAGGAAAAGACCGGGTTATTAATCGATCCCTATTTTTCAGCAAGCAAGCTCCGCTGGCTACTCGATAATGTTCCCAACGCGCGAAAGCTCGCCGAGCAGGGATCACTAGCATTTGGTACCATCGACTGCTATTTACTTTGGCGATTGACCGGAGGCAAGAGCCATTGCACGGATGCTACCAATGCATCAAGAACCATGTTGTTTAACATTAGGCAGCAAAAATGGGATCCGGAATTACTTAAGCTTTTCAATATTCCTGCTGCCATCTTACCCGAAGTCAAAGATTGTGCTGCGGATTTCGGTGTTAGCGATGCAGCTCTTTTTGGTTGCCCCATCCCCATAACAGGGATCATTGGTGATCAACAGGCAGCCGCGCTCGGACAAGGATGTTTTAATGCCGGTATGGCAAAGAGCACTTATGGGACTGGTTGCTTCCTACTTATGAACACCGGCAATGAAATACTGCGCTCTAGTAATCGTTTGCTCAGCACAGTCGCTTATCGGCTCTCAGGCAAAGTAAGCTATGCCATCGAAGGTAGTATTTTTATGGCAGGAGCAACCATGCAATGGATCAGGGATGGATTGAAATTAATCGAGCATGCGGCAGATTCCGAGGCAATCGCGGAAGCCAGCAGTGACGACCTTAGTGTTTATCTGGTGCCGGCATTCACCGGATTGGGAGCCCCCTATTGGGACCCTCATGCCCGAGCAGCGCTCTTCGGCATGACACGAGACACACAGGCGAAAGAATTAGTCACGGCCGCGCTTATGTCAGTGTGCTATCAAACGAAAGATTTGGTAAACGCTATTATCTCGGATGGGGCTGCCCTGCAGACATTACGAGTGGACGGTGGCATGGCGAATAACAACTATATGTTGCAGAAACTGGCAGACCTTCTTAACTGTGAAGTGCATAGACCACTGATAACAGAAACTACTGCACTAGGTGCAGCCTACGTCGCTGGATTGCAAATCGGGATGTTCGAAGACCTTGATAAAATAGGTGTTGAATGGAAACTTGATCAAGCTTTCTCCCCTACAAAAGACAATAAATGGCGAGAGTCCCAGTATGCCGGATGGCTCGATGCCGTCAGGCGAACCAGGGTAAGCTGAAAACATCATATATGAATTTACATCTGATACGGCACGGGCAAACCAACTGGAACGAAGAGCGACGAGTTCAAGGCCAGAAAGAGTCACAGCTTACGGAAGTTGGTATACAACAGGCCAGAGAGCTGGGCCAGCGCTTACGAGACCTGAAATTTGATCAGGTTTTTTGCAGCAGCAGTGTCAGGACTAGACAAACAGCTCAACATATTTTTCCTCATCACAAAGGTGAGATTAAATTCATGGATTCGCTCCGAGAGATAAATATGGGTCCCTGGGAAGGACACTTGTATGAAGATGTCGAATTGGAAGATGCAGATTCATTTCGACACTTCTGGCACGAGCCACACCTTTTCAATCTACCAGGTGCCGAAACCTTTTATGAGTTGCAACAACGGGCCATTGAAACCATAGAAGGGATTGCCGCCGATTTTCATCAAAAGCAGATAGCGGTCGTAAGCCATGGAGCGCTAATCAAAACCGTTTTATGTCGTATGGAAGACCTTCCCATGGAACAGCTCTGGACACCACCTCTCATGCACAATTGTGCCCATAGCATAATCGAATTCGAGGCTGGGGGAAGGTGCCGGATTATCCAATACGCCGATCAACCCTTCAGTTCGGTTAGATCCTAAGCGAAATAGCGTCGTGTTAAGTTCGTTTTTTGTTGTGTCGATTATGACGTAGCCTTTGTTTTAACCAACGCCCGAAGGGAGGGATATCGGTTGCAATCAGCGCCAGCCCAAGGGGAATCATCCAGAAACCAAGGATCGGCAAAAAACCCAGGAAGCCAAGAACAACGAGTACCAACCCCAGTACAGCTCGCACGATAGGAGGTAAGTAGCGATGACCTTTTTTCAGTATGAGATAGGAGTTGGCAACCAGCAGGCGCCGCGGATAACTTTGCTCGTGAACGTGCTTTTTTGCATCTACATCACGTTCTTGCTTTTGTTGTTTTGATATCACCTACCTGAAGCCCTCCGGCTATTAATGGGGTTATGCTATGCTACGCGCCGACGATCCCTAGTCTACATGAGAGAAGCGGCTTGATTGTTAAAACTAGAAACATGGCTCTGTTTGGAGCCATCGTGATAACGGTATTAGTAATGTCGCAACTCATCGGCATCTGGGTTAACAATGCGATCCCTCTAAATACTACCGTAGAGCTAAACACGCTGATTCACCTCACCCATATTCGTAACTATGGAGGGGTATTCGGCCTACTGCAAGGCATGGGCTGGATTTTCGGACTCATTGGCTTCAGTTTGTTAATAGCAGTAGGAGCATACCTCTGGTTCGGAAAAGAAATAAACCGCTATGAATACATTTGCTTCGGATTCATCGTTGGAGGTGGCGGCAGTAACATTCTCGATCGTTTGGTATATGGAAGCGTTATCGACTTCATTGACATTCAACACATCCCGTACTGGAACTACATCTTTAACACGGCTGATTTAATGATACACGTCGGCATCTGGCCCATGCTTATACTCAGCTTTCTGACAAGCACTTCGACAATCGATCCTGAGAATGACTCTGAATAAACGCTTAACTTCGAGTTTCCTCCATAGGCCAATGCAGAAGCAGCAAATTGCAGATATATGTTTTATCCAGCCGAAAAGGAGAAGCAAGTTTGAATAAATTTAACGGGGTTCTCGCGCCAGTTATAACGCCCTTCACAGAGAATCTCTTACCAGATGAAGACAGGTTGATCGCTCATTGCCAATGGCTAATTAGCCAGGGAGTCAGTCTTGCCGTATTCGGCACTAACAGCGAAGCGAATTCGTTGTCTACCGAGGAAAAACTTGTGTTGCTTGATGGGCTGGTAAATCACGGAATTGATCCAGCGCTGATGATGCCAGGTACAGGTGGTTGTGCCCTCAGTGACACAGTACGGCTGACCGCTCACGCTGTTGCTCTTGGTTGTGGAGGCACGCTCATGCTGCCACCCTTCTACTATAAAGACGTGCCCGACGATGGGTTGTTTGCATTTTACTCGGAAGTGATCCAGCGGGTAGCAGAAGAGAGTTTGCGTATCTATCTTTATAACATTCCACCAGTCTCCCAGATCCCAATTTCGTTGGGGCTCATCGAGCGACTGGTTACCACATATCCGGACACTATCGTCGGCATTAAAGACAGCTCCGGCGAATGGAGTAATACCGCAGCGCTCAACGAACTGGCCATAGATGACTTTCGTGTTTTTTGTGGTTCCGAGAGCTTTCTTTTGCAGAACATGCAATTTGGCGGCGCTGGCTGTATTTCCGCCACTGCTAATGTCAATCCTGCTCCTATCAAAGACCTGTATGACAACTGGCAGTCCGAAGACGCCGACCAGATGCAGGCAAAGCTCAATGAAATCAGGCAAATCTTCCAGAGTCTTCCTATGATTCCTGCCTTAAAAACTGCCACCTCCATTTATAGTGGAGATTCGAAATGGCTAAGAGTTCGCCCTCCCCTGTTGCCTCTCACGACCGAACAACAGGCCAGCCTCCAGAACCAACTAGAAAGTGTTGGTTTTGAGATGCCAGGATTATAAAAATAAGCCCATTTTATTACGAACGCAGAAGCTCGAAACTACCCTTATTTTGACAATAAGTGTTACTGATTCGACATAGACATCGATAGGAGCATCGGGTAGGCTCTGGAATGTAGTAAAAACAAGCCTATATCAATTGTTGGATTTATAACCATTTGATTTTAAAATATTTTTAATGGCTCTAATTCCTTTAGGATCATAGGCAACCAGTACATTCAAATATGCAAAAGATTAATCAATATTTTTTGATAATCAAGTCAATCGTGAGGCAAAAAATGACAAGAAAAATAGACATTCTGAAACGCTTCAAAATCGTGGCGTTGACGGTGTTAACATTGGGAGCATCCGCTGGATTGCTAGCCCAGAACTCCGTTGAATGGTTAACGCTTGGGAATGATTTCGCTCATACTCGCTATTCCACCGCTGACGAAATTACGTTTAATAACTTCGAGGAGCTAGAAATTGCCTGGGAGTGGGATGGTGCGAGCTTAGGTGCCGTTAGCGGCCGCTCGACTCCCAGTTATATCAACGGAATTCTCTATACAGTCGCCGGATCTCGTAGACACGTGGTCGCTATTGATCCCAAAACCGGAGAAACCCTCTGGTCTTACCGATTACCGAACACGGGACGTTGGGAATATTCCATGCGAGCGGATTACGGTAAAGGTATTGGTTATTCAGAGGTAAATGGTCGTGGTGTGGTATACATGGTTACACCGGGATTCTTCCTGACCGCTCTTGATGCCGAAACTGGTGCGCCACTGGAAGGATTCGGACAACCAGTCCCCATCGATGGTTTCCCTAAAACAGGTGTTGTTGATCTGTTGGCCGACCTCGGCCATCCCTATGACCCTTACCAGGGAATTCCGTTGGAGACTGGTTATATCACTGCATCTTCTCCACCAATTGTAGTAAATGATACGGTGATCATAGGCAACTCCGCTGAGCAAGGGTATAACCAATCGCGCATTGAAAACGTTCCAGGTGACATTTTAGCCTACGATAAGCGAACTGGTGAATTTAAATGGAAGTTCAATGTAATCCCGCGTCCCGGCGAATATGGCCATGAAACCTGGGAAAACGATGCCTGGGAATGGACTGGTGATGTTTCGTCTTGGGCGCCCATCTCCGCCGATATCGAGGCTGACCTGGTTTATATCCCCACCAATGGCGCTACAATCGATTACTATGGTGGTTTTCGCCCGGGTGACAACCTTTTTAGTACCAGCTTAATTGCACTTAATGCGAGCACTGGTGAGAGAGCCTGGCATTTCCAAATGGTACATCATGACATATGGAACTATGACACGCCCACTGCACCGGTGTTGTTGGATGTAACCGTACCCGGGCAAGGAGAAATTCCTGCGGTAGCCCAAGTGACGAAGCAAAGTTTCGTCTATGCTTTCAATAGGCTAACTGGGGAACCAATCTGGCCAATCGTGGAGCGACCAGTTCCTGCCTCAACCGTCCCTGGAGAAAGTCTGTCGTTGACACAACCTTTTCCAACTAGGCCCGCTCCCTTCGACATGCAAGGTGTATCCATTAACAACTTGATTGACTGGACACCGGAACTCCGTCAGCAGGCAATCACCGCTTTTGCCGATTACCAAATGGGGCCACTGTTTAATCCACCGATTCAACGTGGCCATGATTCGGGTAAACGTGCAGCTATGTTTTGTCCGGGCGGAGGTGGTGGAGCAAACATCACAGCGCCTGCAGTAGCAGATCCAACCGCGGGCATCCTGTACGTTTCATCCCATACTGCTTGTAGCCCGATTCAGTTGGTCCCCGGCGAGGAAGCTGACTTGCAGTACGATGCACCCACTGGGACCACATTTGCCCGTTATGCCGATGGCCCGGGTGCCGGAGCACCTCGCCATCCAGCGGGTATCCCACTATACAAACCTCCGTACAGCCGCATTACAGCAATCGACATGAACACCGGTGAACACGCCTGGGTAATTCCAACTGGCGAAACACCGGACAGAGTTCAGCGAGTGATTGATGAACTTGATCTCGATGTGCCGAACACCGGAACCGGCGCCCTGGTGCCTATGGTAGTTACACCAAATATGCTGGTGTACTCCGATACTAGTACCGATGGTACACCAATGCTCTATGCCGTAAATAAGGCTACTGGTGAAACCGAAGCACAGATTGAAGTGACTGCACGCAGCCGCTACGGGATGAGTACGTGGGCACATGATGGACATCAGTATTTCATGCTGCAGACAGGATCAAAGCTAACAGCCGTGGCATTGCCTGGTGCAGCACCTGAATCTATCGGCGCACATTAATAACCCGCGATGCAAATAAAACCCCCAGTCACCTTAGAGTGGCTGGGGGTTTTGTTTGCGCCAGTTTTCCAGTGGTCATGCCTACACCAGAAAGCACAAGCATACATCCGAACAGCATAACTAAAGTTATGTTTTCTGCAAGAAACAGGCTTCCCCACAGTATGCTGAAAAGCGGGATTAAATACGTAGTCATGATAGCTCGTTGGGATCCTATTCTGGCAATTAAACGGTAGAACAGGATAAAGCCAAATCCTGTACATAGTACCCCTAACGCCAATACGCTGAACCATACAGATGGTTGCGGCATTTGTTCGGGCTGGTGCCATAGGGCTAAAGGCGCTAACAGAATGCTGGAATAAAATAGGCTACCGGTGGTAATAGCCATGCCAGAAACTCCCCGCATGTTGTGAGCAACGAGATTCAAGGCTGCACCATATAGCGCACACGCAAGGATTGTAGCAGGAACAGCGAGTCTGGCTTCTACACCATAGTCCACCCTCGAAGGATCAAAGACCAGTACAGCCACCCCAAGAAAACCCATTAACATGCCTCCAATAGCCAGCAAGGGAAGACGCTGTTTGTAGAATACAAACGCAATGATCGCAGTAAAAAATGGTACGGTGGCATTTAATATTGAAAGTAATCCAGCACTAGTATTCAACGCGGCGTAGGCGAACAAACAAAATGGTACTGCCATATTGGTCAGGCTTACTACGAAGATCATTTTCCAGTGTCGGAGTGCTTCGCGATACTTGCCCAGTAACAGGCACAGTGGAAATAGAACTAGAAAACCACTCAATACGCGCATCTCGATGAGAAATATCGGGCCTAGCACTGGCGAGGCAATGCGTAAGAACAAGAATGAAGAGCCCCAGATTGCGGAGAGCAACAAAAGGTCAAAATAATCGCGGGCAGATAGACGATTCATGGAAAACGGTTCTAAGCAACATATCCCTACGCGTGCCGCATAGTAGCCTGCATAGTGATAAAAAAAGCCAGGCTGAGCAACCAGCTTGCGCGAATTAAAACTCCGCCCATCTTCCTCATCCGAAGGGTAAAGTTTAGTTCAAAGGGTTTAAGTGTGGAGAAGGCTCTTAGGGGATTATTCTTCTTCTGCCACTTTTATATCATCATCAAAGTCATCGCTGCTGCTGGCTGGCCTATCTACTAGCTCCACGTAGGCCATCAGCGCCTTGTCACCGGCGCGCTGGCCACATTTGAGAATGCGGATATAACCTCCCGGGCGATCCGCATAGCGTGGGCCTAGTTCAGCAAACAATTTCCCAACGGTTGCTTTGTTTCGAGTCCGATTAAAAGCGATACGCCGATTGGCAATACTATCGTTCTTAGCCAGAGTAATAAGCGGTTCTGCAACAGACCGCAGTTCCTTGGCTTTAACCAATGTAGTCTTAATGATTTCGTGTTCAACCAGTGACGAAGTCATATTTCGAAACATAGCTGTCCGGTGCGAACTATTTCGGTTTAGTTGACGACCAGAGTGTCGGTGACGCATAGCAAAATACCCTACTAGTTCAAATCACTCGCTTACGCAGCCTGATCGTCAGATTTCAGGCTGGATGGCGGCCAGTTTTCCAGGCGTAATCCAAGAGATAAGCCGCGCGTAGCAAGTACATCTTTAATTTCAGTTAGTGACTTCTTACCCAGGTTAGGAGTTTTTAGTAATTCGACTTCGGTTCGCTGAATCAAATCACCAATATAGTAAATATCTTCCGCTTTCAAGCAGTTCGCTGAACGAACCGTAAGCTCGAGGTCGTCAACCGGACGCAACAGAATCGGATCGATTTCGTCCTCTCGCTCTTCTGGCTCTGCAATGATCTCGCTTTGCAAATCAACGAATACGTTCAACTGGTGCTGCAGAATAGTAGCCGCACAGCGAATAGCCTCCTCTGGATCAATCGTGCCATTCGTCTCCAAGTCGATGATTAATTTGTCTAGGTCAGTTCTTTGTTCTACGCGGGCGTTTTCAACCGAATAGGACATTCGAACGACAGGACTATAGGAAGCATCCAGTAATAGCTTCCCTACCGTACGGGTTTCGTCATCTTCGGCAACACGGTTGTCTGCCGCCAAATATCCCCGACCCTTACGCACGGTCAAATGCATATTCAATTCGCCATTATCGTTCAGGTTCGCGATCACGTGATCCGAATTGATTATCTCAACGTCGTGGTCTTCGGTGATATCGCCAGCGGTGACTATACCAGAACCTTTCTTAGACAAACTCAATACTGCTTCGTCTTTACCATTAAGTACTACTGCGACCATTTTGAGGTTTAGAAGAATTTCAATGACGTCTTCACGCACCCCTTCTATAGTGCTGTATTCGTGAACAACACCATTAATTTGGACCTCCTCGACAGCGCATCCAGGCATGGATGAAAGCAAGATTCGACGCAGTGCATTACCCAAAGTGTGCCCAAAGCCCCTTTCCAGCGGCTCTAGGACCACCCTAGAATGATACTTGTCAAGTTCATCAACATGGATCACTTGTGGCGTGAGAAAGTCTGATAAAGAAATTTGCATGTAATACATCCTCTATATGATTGTCTCTACTTGGAATAGAGTTCGACGATCAGATTTTCATTGATTTCAGGCGACAGGTCAGCCCGATCTGGTCTACGAGCAAATTGGCCTTCCATTTTGCCAGAGTCGACCGAGATCCAATCAATCTCATTGCGCTGAGCAGCTAAATCCATCGCAGATTTAATTCGTAACTGTTCTTTCGCTTTTTGCCGCACTGCAACGACGTCGCCTTCCGAAACCTGATGGGAAGGAATATTGACTAAATCACCATTAACACTAATAGCTTTGTGTGATACTAGTTGTCGTGCTTCGGCGCGGGTAGATCCAAATCCCATTCGATAAACTACGTTGTCTAGACGGCATTCGAGCAATTGCAGTAAATTTTCTCCAGTAACTCCTTTCTGGCGAGCGGCTTCTTTGTAATAACCGCGGAACTGTCTTTCCAGCACTCCGTAGGTACGTCGTACTTTCTGCTTTTCCCGAAGTTGCATCCCATAATCAGATAGCCGGCTACGTCGTTGACCGTGTTGTCCGGGAATCACGTCAGCCTTGCATTTGCTGTCAATAGGGCGTACCCCACTCTTCAAGAACAAATCAGTTCCTTCTCGACGAGATAGTTTACATTTTGGGCCTAAATAACGGGCCATACTTATATCTCCTTTTTACACCCGCCGTTTCTTGGGCGGTCGACAACCATTGTGTGGAATGGGAGTTACGTCAGTGATGTTGCTGACTTTCAAACCACAACCGTTTAGTGCGCGTACAGCTGACTCACGACCTGGTCCAGGGCCATTTATTTTTACTTCTAGGTTCTTCAGACCGTAGAGATCTATCGCTGCTTTGCCTGCCTTTTCAGCAGCCACCTGAGCTGCAAAGGGAGTGCTCTTCCGAGAGCCACGAAAACCAGAACCACCGGCAGTAGCCCATGTCAACGCATTTCCCTGTCGATCGGTAATAGTAATAATCGTGTTATTAAAAGTTGCGTGAATAAAGGCAATTCCGTCGAGGACATTTGTTCGCTCTTTCTTCTTAGTAGATTTAGCTATAGCCATGATTCATTATTTCCTGATCGGCTTGCGTGGTCCCTTGCGGGTACGGGCATTAGTCCTAGTGCGTTGACCCCTCACCGGTAATGAGCGTCGGTGACGGATGCCACGGTTACAACCGAGATCCATCAAGCGCTTAATATTCATCGATACTTCGCGGCGCAAATCACCCTCGGTGGGGACTTTAGTCACTTCTGCCCGAATCTCATCGAGCTGTTCAGGACTTAGCTCACTCGTTTTAGCAGATGGTTCGACGCCAGTTGCCTCACATATTTCCTTGGCCCTAGTTGGACCAATGCCATAGACATAGCGAAGCGAAATCACAATATGTTTATTGTCTGGTATGTTTACCCCAGCAATACGTGCCATAGATTTACTCCATTCTTATCTTTTTGAGTCTAGCCTTGACGCTGCTTGTGTCGAGGTTCGGCGCTGCAAATAACCCGAACCGAACCGTTGCGTCGAATGACCTTACAATTTCGACAAATTTTCTTAACTGATGCTCTAACTTTCATCGTATAAATCCTCTAGCTGACAACTAGATACCGCTCCTTCCATAGTTTCCTAGTTTTGATTTCTTCATCAAAGAATCGTATTGATGAGACATCAGGTGAGATTGCACTTGAGACCAAAAATCCATGGTTACTACCACAGAAATAAGTAATGCCGTACCACCAAGATTAAAAGGCACGTTGGCCAACAACTGCATAAAATTCGGAAGCAGACAGACAAGGGTAATGTAAATGGCGCCAAACATTGTAAGTCGCGTAATGACAGCATCGATATATCTTGCTGTTTGTTCTCCTGGACGAATTCCAGGAATAAAGGCGCCAGATCGCTTTAAATTTTCCGCCACATCACGAGGATTGAATACCAGCGCTGTATAGAAGAAGCAGAAGAAGATGATCATCGCGCTGAAAATAATTATGTACAGTGGCTGTCCCGGGCCAATTAATAATGCAATGTCTTGGAGCCATTCAGACCCTTCAGCCTGACCGAACCACTGACCCAATGAAGCGGGAAAAAGTAGAATTGAGCTGGCAAAGATCGCCGGAATCACCCCGGCCATGTTAATCTTTAAAGGTAAATGACTGGCTTGGGCCTGATAAAGTTTCCTGCCCTGCTGTCGCTTAGCATAGTTGACAGTGATACGCCGTTGGGCTCGTTCCACGTAGACGATACATGCCACTACGCCTATGGCTATGACCCCGACCACAATCAGTAATACTCCGTTGATCTGACCTTCGTAAGCCTGAGTTAATGAGGTCCCGACTGCAGCTGGAAATCCGGCGACAATGCCTGCAAAAATTAGCATTGATATTCCGTTACCAACCCCTTTTTCTGTAATTTGCTCCCCGAGCCACATTAAAAATATGGCGCCCGTTACTAGAGAGATTATTGCTGTCAGAATAAACGCTAACCCCGGATTGTATGCCATCGGTGATAAAAGACCGACAGCCATCCCGGTAGCCTGGACAGTCGCCAATACCAATGCACCATAACGCGTGTACTGAGTAATCTTGCGTCGACCGGACTCTCCTTCCTTCTTCAACTGGTCCAGCTGCGGACTAACCGCCGATAATAACTGCATAATGATCGAGGCTGAAATATATGGCATGATCCCGAGTGCGACGATACTCATCCGTTCCAACGCACCACCTGAAAACATGTTAAACATTCCTGCAAAAGTCCCTTCATTCTGATCGAAAAACGCATTCAACTGCAGCGGATCAATTCCAGGAACAGGGATATGTGTACCAATTCGATAGACAAAAATGGCAAATAGCAAAAACAACAGACGCGCCTTCAATTCACCGAGGCCAGCGCCAATGTTTTCAGGATTTAAGTTGGGTCTATTTGCCATAGTTCCTAGCTAAACGCTTACGCTTCATCTGGGGCAGCTTGTGGCTTGGATTCTTCCAAGGATTCTGCTTCGGTTGAAGCTTTATCCACATCCACCTCTACTTTTTTGGTCTTTTTCTTGACCAGTTTGGCCGCCTTTTGAGCAATCGGAGCCTCGACAACTTTACCACCAGCATTCTCAATCGCTTCTTTAGCGCCCTTGCTGACTCTAATCCCGTTCACCGTCAATTTCCGGGTAACATTACCTGAGAGCATGACTTTAACTCGCTTGATCCTAGCCGTTATCAATCCGGCCTTTCGAAGGGTTTCAAGACTGACAGTGCCACCATCTACTTTGTTCAATTCTGCAGTACGGATTTGCGCGGTACTTCGTCCAACGCGGGAACTGAATCCGTACTTGGGTAAACGCATCTGGAGCGGCATCTGGCCACCTTCAAAACCTGGCTTAACCGTTCCTCCGCTGCGCGATTTCTGACCCTTGTGGCCAGTACCACAGGTTTTACCCCAACCACTGCCCATACCTCGGCCAACACGTTTTCTCGTCTTGGCGCTACCTGGAGCCGGGCTTAAATTGTTCAATTGCATCTGGATTTCCTTAGTCTACTGCTAGCATGTAACTAATCTTGCCGATCATACCTCTAACTGCCGGAGTGTCTTCAACCTCCACAGACTGGTGCACTCGACGCAGACCCAGCCCTTGTAAGCATAACTTGTGCCTAGGCAGGGTGCCGATTGGGCTTTTTAACAGTGTTACCTTGACTGTTTGTTTTTCTTTAGTCATTGTCCTAAGCCTTTTTTTATGGGCCACTAACCTAAGATTTCTTCTACAGTCTTACCGCGTTTTACAGCTACATCTTCCGGTGAGCGCATATCACGCAGTCCCTTGAATGTAGCCTGTACAACATTCACTGGATTAGTAGATCCATAGCACTTTGCCAGAACGTTTTGCACTCCAGCCAATTCCAAGATTGCGCGCATCGCACCACCCGCGATTACGCCAGTACCTTCAGAGGCCGGCTGCATGTAAACCTTTGAAGCTCCATGACGAGACTTGACCGGGTATTGCAGCGTATGTCCATCTAGATTCACAGTAATCATATTTCGACGCGCGGATTCCATCGCTTTTTGAATTGCAAGTGGAACCTCCCGCGCTTTACCGCGACCAAAACCTACACGTCCGTTACCATCGCCAACAGCAGTCAGAGCTGTAAAACCAAAAATACGACCACCTTTTACCACCTTGGCGACACGATTAACTTGAATCAGTTTTTCCTGCAAGCCTTCTTCGTTTTTACCCGATTCGTCTTTTTTAAATGCCATATTTCAACCTTTAAAATTCCAGTCCGCTCTCTCGCGCAGCCTCTGCCAGTGCCTTGACACGTCCATGATACGCATAACCTGAACGATCAAATGCAACCTTCTCGATTCCGGCTTTCTTTGCTCGTTCAGCAATCAGTTTACCAATCTTACCGGCGGCATCGATATTCCCGGTAGCACCGGATTTATTGCTCTTTTCTAATGTCGAAGCACTTACCAGAATTTCGTTACCAGTAGCAGAAATAATCTGAGCATAGATATGCTTCGGCGAACGGAACACGCAAAGACGATTCATCCGAAGTTCGTTTATCTTTGCTCTTCCGCGCTTCGCTCTGCGCAAGCGTGCAGTTTTCTTAGCACTCATACCTTAAGTCCTATTTCTTCTTCGCTTCTTTTCTGTACACATGTTCATCAACGTAGCGAATCCCCTTACCTTTATACGGCTCGGGTGGACGAAACTCACGAATCTCCGCCGCCACTTGGCCAACTAGCTGTTTGTCAGTACCGGAGATCACAATTTCAGTCTGCGAAGGAGTTTCAGCTATAATTCCTTCGGGCAATTCATAATTTATAGGATGGGAAAAACCGACAGTTAGATTAATTTTTTTCCCTTGGGCCTTCGCACGATAACCAACGCCCTGTAGTTCCAGTTTTTTTTGGAAACCTTCAGTAACTCCCACAACCATATTATTAATGAGCGAACGGAAGGTGCCTGCTATAGCGCTTGCTTCACGAGAATCATCCTTTGCCAAAACCTTAAGCTCCTCGCCATCCTGCGCAACTGCCACTAGGTTATGCAAGGGTAAAATTAGGTTCCCCTTGTTTCCTTTAACCGAGATCTGCGAATCGGTTAATGTTGTTTCGACCCCTTTTGGTACGGTTACTGGGGCATTTCCTATTCTGGACATTGCTTTATCACTCTTTCCTAATTTTTTAGTACACCTTTAAAAAACGGTGCAAAGTACCTCACCACCAATACCGGCAGCCTCAGCCTGTTTGTCAGTCATCAAACCCTTGTTAGTAGAAAGGATAGTGATACCCAATCCGGCTCGATATTTCGGTAAATTATCTGCTCCCTTGTAGTCTCGCAAACCCGGTCGGCTGCCTCTCTTGATCTCTTCGATGACAGGCTTACCTTGAAGGTATTTAAGGTTAACGCTGAGAACCAGCTTGCCGTCATCTTCATTGGTGGAGTAACTGGTTATATAGCCCTCATCCTCCAGTACCTTGCTGATAGCCACCTTAATCTTGGAAGACGGGCAGCTTACCGTGGGTAATTTTGCCATCTGTGCATTGCGAATGCGGGTCAAAAAATCTGCAATAGGATCTGACATGCTCATATATCTTCTCCCAACTACCAACTGGCTTTGGTCAAGCCAGGCACGTCTCCGCGCATTGCAACTTCACGCAGTTTGTTACGACAAAGACCAAATTTCCGATAAACACCATGAGCTCGACCCGTGATCCTGCAGCGACGTTGCTGGCGAACTGGACTAGAATCACGTGGAAGTTTCTGTAACTTCACATGAGATTCCCATTTTTCGTCATCAGTCGCATTTACGTCTTTCAAAATGGCTTTCAGCGCTGCACGCCTATCCGCGTACTTTAGAACAGTACGTTCACGCTTTTTCTCTCTGGCAATTATTGAAGATTTGGCCATATCAAGATTCCTCTTTATTCTTTTCAGCAGATGCTTCTTGTTTCAGCGAATCTATTGATTCCACCTCTGCAGCTTCAGCTGGGATTTCTTCGGTAACTGTCTCCGCGCTTGACGCCTCTTCTGCCGGTGACTCTGTTAATTCCTCTTCTGCAGCCCCAGCTGGGATTGTTTCGGTAGCCTTCTCCGCGGCTGGTGCTTCTTCTACCTCTGATTCTGTTGAATCAATCTCTGGAGCTTCTACTGAGTCTTCTTCAGAAGCTTCCTTCTCAGTTGCCACTTCTTGCACCGGTGCTTCCTGTTTGGACCTTGTTTGATCAATTACTGTAGACATTTCCCGGAAAGGAAAACGCATCGCTGTTAACAGTGCGCGGCCCTCCTTATCATTTTGTGCCGTTGTGGTAATTGTTATATCCAAACCACGCAGCTTATCGATCTTGTCGTAATCAATCTCGGGAAAGATGATTTGCTCAGAGACTCCCATGGCGAAATTACCCCGACCATCAAAAGACCTAGGACTCAATCCCCGGAAGTCCCTTATTCGTGGAATGGCAATCCCAACCAGCCTTTCTAAGAACTCATACATTCGTTCACCGCGCAGTGTAACCTTGCATCCGATGGGCCAGCCTTCTCGAATCTTGAATCCGGCAATACTTTTGCGTGCTTTGGTAATAACAACTTTCTGGCCACTGATCAATTCCAGGTCATTCGTTGCATTCTCCAAGATTTTCTTGTCCGCAACGGCTTCGCCGAGACCCATATTAAGAACCACCTTGGAGACTTTTGGAACACGCATTCTATTTTTAAACCCGAATTCCTGGGACAATGCAGGTATTACTTCATTTTGATAAAATTGTTTAAGCTGAACCATGATTGGCAACCACCAGTACTTAATCTATGTCCTGACCATTTGATTTAAAGACGCGCTTCTTTGCCCCATCGTCCAGCAATTCAACGCCAACCCGATCTGCCTTATTTTCAGTCGCATTGAAAATAGCAACATTCGATATGTGCAATGGAGCCTCTTTCTCAACAATGCCTCCAGGCTGACCTAGGTTCGGATTCGGCCGAGTATGCCGCTTGACCATATTTAGACCTGCAACAATTAACTTGTTATTGCCCACAATGCGGGAAATAGTCCCACGCTTACCCTTGTCCTTACCGGCGAGAACAATTACTTCATCATCTTGTCTTAGCTTATTCATTTCAAAAATTCTCTTGTCTCTATAGCTACTTCGACAATAATTAAAGCACTTCAGGTGCAAGTGAAATAATTCGCATGAATTTCTCCGTCCGAAGCTCTCTCGTTACGGGACCGAATACACGCGTACCTATTGGAGCCTCCTGGTTGTTCAGAAGAATAGCCGCATTATCATCGAATCGAATCACCGAACCATCTCCCCGACGCACACCTTTTTTAGTCCGAACAACTAGCGCAGTTAATACCTGACCTTTCTTTACTTTGCCACGCGGAATAGCTTCCTTAACAGTAACTTTAATAATGTCGCCGATACGCGCATATCGGCGATGGGAACCACCCAGAACCTTGATACACATTACGCGTCTAGCGCCGCTATTGTCGGCTACATCTAAGTAAGACTGCACTTGAATCATGGATTCACTCCGTCGCTTATTCGCCTTACGAATAAATTCTTAATCCTAAACCTGCACTGCCCGATCATCTATGGAAACCAGAGCCCAGCTCTTAGTCTTAGATATTGGACGGGTTTCCCTAATGGTTACCTCATCACCAGGCAAGCACTCATTGTTTGCATCATGTGCATGAACCTTGGTTGATCGCTTAATAATCTTGCCGTAAACCGGATGTTTAACTCGACGCTCGACTAGCACCACAATCGATTTATCCATTTTATTGCTGACAACCTTGCCAGACACCGTACGCGCTAGTTTTCCTTGGCTTTGTTGTTTTTCTTGAATCTCAGTGTCCGACATATTTAGCCTTCATTTTGTTCTTTTTCTGTAATAATTGTTTTTACACGCGAAATATCTTTTCTCGCTTCACCGACAAGATGAGTTTGACCGAGTTGCCCCGTGCTCTTCTGCATGCGGTTATTAAATTGGTCCTTGTATAGTTCCTTGAGCTGCGCCTGCAACTCTTCTACCGATTTTTCTCGCAATTCATCTGGTTTCATCAAACTACCTTCGCTTTTGTATTTCGCTAAACATCACTATAACCAGCAGCACCTCTATAAGCTTTATCTTGTTGATAAAATTGGCACTCTTTATTTGGCCAACTCTCTTATTACATCACTGTACGCTTAACAAATGCTGTTTCGAATGGAAGTTTGGCTGAAGCCAACGAGAAAGCTTCCCGCGCAAGGTCTTCATCAACCCCCTCTATTTCGAACATAATGCGGCCAGGTTGAATTTGGGCAACCCAATACTCAACATTTCCTTTACCTTTACCCTGCCGCACTTCGAGTGGCTTCTGTGTAATCGGCTTATCAGGGAAAACTCGGATCCATATTTTACCACCACGCTTCACTCGCCGTGTCATCGCACGACGCGCTGCCTCTATTTGACGCGCTGTGAGTCGACCACGCGAAACAGCTTTTAAACCATACTCACCAAAATCCACTTTACTACCGCGATGTGACAGGCCCCGGTTACGGCCTTTCATCATCTTACGGAATTTTGTTCGTTTGGGTTGTAGCACGACGTTCTTCCTCTAATTGGCGGCAGTCTGCTTAGATTCAACTGCTTCGTTGAGGTCTAAAATTTCGCCTTTAAATATCCAAACCTTCACTCCAATAATCCCGTAGGTAGTAGAGGCTTCCGAGGTCGCGTAGTCGATATCTGCGCGCAAGGTATGCAGCGGTACTCGACCCTCGCGATACCACTCAGAACGTGCAATCTCCACACCTCCTAAACGACCACCGACCTGAACTTTGATACCCTCAGCACCCTGCCGCATAGCATTCTGCACAGCGCGCTTCATTGCTCGACGAAACATCACTCGGCGCTGAAGTTGCTGAGCCACACTGTCGGCGACAAGTTGCGCGTCCAGGTCAGGCTTGCGAATTTCCTCGATGTTGATTAGTACGGGAATGCCCATTTTCTCTGTCAATATCCGCCGCAGAGCTTCAACATCTTCGCCCTTCTTGCCGATCACAATACCCGGTCGAGCGGTGTAGATAGTTATCTTGGCCGTTTGTGCGGGTCGTTCGATATCGACTCTAGAAACCGAGGCGTTGGCAAGATGCTTCTTGACGAAATCTCTTATCTGTAAATCAACCAATAAATTTTCGGCATACTCCCGTCCTTCAGCAAACCATACCGAACTATGTTTTTTGACTATGCCAAGGCGGATACCTGTAGGATGTACTTTTTGACCCATCCGAATCTCCTAGCTATCAGCGACCGTAATCGTTATATGACATGAACGCTTCAAGATGCGATCAGCGCGACCCTTCGCTCTTGGCATAATGCGTTTCATCGTCATACCTTCATCAACACAAATCGTTGATATCTTCAATTCATCCACGTCCGCGCCTTCATTATGTTCAGCATTTGCAATCGCGGTGTTCAATACCTTCTTTATAATGGCAGCACCTTTTTTTGAACTGTAGGTCAACAGCTCGAGGGCTTCTTCAACACTTTTGCCTCGCACCTGATCGGCTACCAACCTAGCCTTCTGCGCCGAGAGGCGAGCACCCCTTAATTTCGCTATCACTACCATTTAGCGCACCTTCTTATCCGCGAAATGACCTCGATAGGTTCGTGTAGAAGAAAATTCGCCCAGCTTGTGACCTACCATATCCTCGCTGACGAAAACTGGAACATGTTGCCGCCCATTATGCACCGCGATAGTCAACCCAATCATAACTGGGGAAATCATGGAACGACGCGACCAAGTTTTAATTGGTCGCTTGTCATTTTTTTCAACCGCGTCCTGCACTTTCTTCATCAAGTGGAAATCAATGAACGGGCCTTTTTTTAGAGAACGTGGCACGAATTTATTCCTTTATCTCTTATCTTTATTTACGACTTGAATTTCGACGGCGAACTATCATGTTGTCAGTTCGCTTGTTTGTTCTGGTCTTGTAACCCTTGGTTGGAGTGCCCCAAGGTGACACCGGGTGGCGACCACCAGAGGTACGTCCTTCACCACCTCCATGAGGGTGATCAACCGGATTCATGGCAACACCTCGAACGGTCGGTCTCACTCCTCGCCAGCGCTTGGCGCCAGCTTTGCCCAGAGAACGCAGAGAATGCTCTGAATTGGAAACTTCACCGAGGGTGGCGCGACAGCTACTCAAAACCTTGCGCATCTCGCCGGAACGCAGCCTAAGTGTTGCATAATCTCCTTCACGAGCAACTAGCTGTACAGAAGTACCTGCACTTCGCGCAATCTGAGCTCCTTTGCCTGGCTTCATCTCAACACAATGTAGCGTGCTACCCAGCGGAATGTTTCTCAGGGGCAGGCAGTTGCCAGCCTTTATAGGAGCTTCTTCCCCCGATACAAGAGTATCCCCCTTGGCCACCTTGGCCGGCGCAATAATATATTTGCGCTCACCATCAGCGTATAGCAGCAAGGCAATGTTTGCTGAACGATTAGGATCGTATTCCAGTCGCTCAACCTTTGCCTCGATATCATCCTTGTTACGTTTGAAATCTATAATACGGTACTTCTGTTTATGGCCACCGCCCTGATGACGACGCGTAATGCGCCCTTTGTTGTTTCTGCCGCCTGTCTTTGTCTTAGACGCTGTCAAAGGTGCGCAAGGCCCACCTTTATGAAGATCTGGGTTCACAACTTTAACGACGAAACGGCGCCCCGGAGAAGTCGGCTTACATTTAACTACTGGCATGGCTGCATCCTCTGTCCCAGATTACCCGATATCCGCAAAATCAATTTCATGGCCCGTCTCCAATCGTACATAAGCCTTCTTCCAGCTTAGCTTGCGGCGAGTCCTGCCATTAACATTTTTCTTAACCTTTCCTTTTACATTCAATACTTGAAGATCATCGACTACCACATTGAAAATAGATTCCACTGCTTCCTTGATCTCAAGCTTGGTAGCATCCTTCGCCACCCTAAAGGCATATTGATTGTCATTTTCACCCATAAGGGTAGTTTTCTCAGAAACATGAGGGCCAATAATTACTGTATACATCCGTTCAAGGTTCATGAAAGTATTTCCTCTACTTTCTTAAGCGCGGGAACTGTGATCAGCACTTTTTCGAACCCAATAAGGCTCACCGGATCGAGCCCTGAGACATCCAGGGCATCAACTTTGTGTAGGTTTCTTGCCGCAAGGTAAAGGTTTTGTTGCTCTTGATCAGTAATAATTAGTACGTTGTCTAGTCCGAATTCTTTAAGCTTGTTTACCAAGTCTTTTGTTTTGTGGGATTCGACTGTGAATTCATTAACGACAATCAGTCGGTCTTGTCGGATCAGTTCTGAGAGAATACATTGCATCGCTCCGCGGTACATTTTCTTATTCAGTTTCTTGCTGTAATCCTGGGGCTTGGCTGCAAACGTAACACCACCGCTACGCCAGATAGGACTACGAATAGTCCCGGCACGAGCGCGGCCTGTTCCCTTCTGCCGCCAAGGCTTGCGTCCACCACCGCGCACTTCAGAACGAGTTTTTTGCTTAACGGTACCTTGTCGAGTACCCGCCATATAGGTAACTACCATTTGGTGTACCAGCGGCTCGTTATATTCCCGGCTGAAAGATTTGTCCGAAAGTGAGATTTTTTCCTTGCCCGTCTTCTTTCCAGGCAGTGCTAGAGCTAATTCCATGGCTCAGTCACCTCTTTGCCTTGACCGCTGGGCGGACGACAACTTTAGATCCAGTTGCTCCAGGCACCGCTCCTTTAATGAGAAGAAGATTGTTCTCAAGATCAATTCTGACTACTTCTAGTGACTGGGTGGTCTTTTTCTGGTTACCCATTTGGCCAGCCATCTTTTTCCCTTTCCACACCTTGCCAGGTGTCTGACACTGACCTATCGAACCCGGAGCTCGGTGTGAAAGAGAATTACCGTGTGTGGCATCCTGCATATGGAAATTATGGCGTTTCACGGCTCCCTGGAAACCCTTACCTTTAGAGGTACCAGTCACATCTACTTTTTGGCCTGCCTCAAAAAGGTCAACCTTGATCTCACTGCCTAGCTCTATTTCTGTGGTGTCCTCGTTCTCGGTACGGAATTCCCAAAGACCTTCACCAGCTTCGGTATTTGCCTTGGCAAAGTGACCAATCGCTGCCTTGGCAACGTGGGAAGCCTTGCGGGAACCAGTGGTGACCTGTACCGCACTGTAGCCATCCCTTTTTGGAGTTTTAATTTGTGTAACTCGGTTTGGCCGAACTTCAACAACCGTAACCGGCACCGAATTGCCTTCTTCAGTGAAAACGCGGGTCATACCGCTCTTTCGACCGATTAATCCTAGTGACATTGTTATAAACCTCATCGTGCAGGGGGCTATTACCCGCTGTGGCCGCCGACGCGTTGCACTTATGCGCTTTCCCGATATGGAAAACAAGATATTTCAGTGCACCAAAACTTTATTAAAAAGGGCAACGAGGACTGATCGCTCTATTGCCTGGTTATTTTTTAACGAGTTACTGCAGGCTGATTTGCACTTCCACGCCTGCCGCCAGATCGAGTTTCATCAAGGCATCAACTGTCTTTTCAGTCGGTTCGACAATATCCAGCAACCGCTTATGGGTACGAATCTCATACTGATCTCGAGCATCCTTATTTACATGCGGCGAAATCAAAACAGTAAATCGCTCTTTATTTGTTGGCAGCGGAATAGGTCCTTTAACTTGAGCTCCGGTGCGCTTGGCTGTATCTACGATTTCTTGGGTAGATTGATCAATCAAACGATGATCGAATGCCTTAAGCCGGATTCTTATTCGCTGATTCTTCATCTATATAAAACCCAAAAAACTATTATATATTAATAAGTTAACGCTAACTTTTCTGGCGTTCAATTTTTAAACACCAAAAAGGATGCGAATTTTATAGGCCGTACTGTCTTTAGTCAAGGAAAAAAGACCCTCAAGCCCGCATATTTTGTGGCCTTGAGCGATTTTCGTCTAGGCATAAACCTTATCTTAAAAGCCGTAATTTTTTGAGAAATTGAGAGAATTCTTATATATCTCGATTTTTCCTCCACCACAGCCTTTTCTTCTTATTAACTTACTTAAATATTATTGATAATGCCTTCAGCAATATTACTCGGCACTTCAGCATATTTATCAAACTCCATCGTATAAGTCGCACGACCCTGAGTGGCGGAACGTAAATCGGTTGCGTATCCAAACATTTCTGATAGCGGAACTTCGGCAGTTATGACCTTCCCCATAGCACTATCTTCCATGCCTTGTACCATGCCCCGTCGACGATTCAGGTCACCCATTACATCACCCATGTATTCTTCAGGGGTAACCACTTCCACAGCCATTACCGGTTCCAGTAACGCCGGATCGGCTTCTAATGCACCTTTTCTTAGCGCTAGTGAACCAGCAATCTTGAATGCCATTTCGCTAGAATCCACATCGTGGAATGAACCATCATATAGCGTAACTTTCATAGCTAGTAGCGGATAACCTGCTAGGCACCCGTTTTGCATCTGTTCATGTACGCCTTTGTCCACCGCAGGAATATATTCCTTAGGTATAACACCACCGACAATTTTATTGACGAATTCATAATTTGCATCCACAGGCAGTGGTTCGAGACGCAACCAGACGTGACCGTACTGACCTCGACCACCAGATTGTTTGACGTGCTTGCCCTCAATCTCGACCATCTTACGAATGGTTTCCCGATAAGCCACCTGTGGCTTACCAATGTTTGCTTCAACGGAAAATTCGCGCCTCATCCTGTCTACTAGCACGTCAAGGTGAAGTTCTCCCATTCCCGAAATAATTGTCTGTCCGGATTCTTCATCAGTTTCAACCCGGAAAGACGGGTCCTCTTGCGCCAGCTTACCCAGAGCTATACCCATCTTTTCCTGGTCTGCTTTGCTCTTCGGTTCTACAGCAACCGAAATTACTGGCTCTGGAAAATCCATCTTTTCCAACGTAACAATATTATCCTTATCACAGAGTGTTTCACCGGTAGTTACATCCTTGAGGCCAATCGCAGCTGCTATATCGCCAGCTAGTACTTCCTTGATCTCTTCCCGTGAGTTGGAGTGCATTTGCACCATCCGTCCCACTCGCTCTTTCTTATGCTTGAGGGGATTGTATACTGTGTCGCCCGAACTCAGTTTACCGGAATAGACTCGGAAAAATGTCAACGTTCCAACGTAAGGGTCAGTGGCAATCTTAAAAGCCAGCGAAGCAAACGATGCTTCGTCGTCCGCTTCGCAGGTAGTCGGCGTGCCGTCTTCCTTAGCGCCTTCGATTGCCTTTACTTCTGTAGGTGCAGGCATGTAATCCACTACCGCATCCAGTACGGCTTGCACCCCCTTGTTCTTGAAAGCTGAGCCACATAAAACTGGCACGATTTCGTTGGCAAGTGTTCGCTCACGAATTCCTCTCATAATGTCTTCTTCACTTAAGTCATCATTTTCAAGGTACCTCTCCATGACCTCTTCATTGGCTTCGGCGGCTGCCTCAACCATCTTTGCACGCCATTCGTCACTTAGCGCCTTCATTTCTTCTGGAATACCGGTGTATTCAAAAGTGGTGCCTTGATCTTCTTCATTCCAGATGATTGACTTCATCTTCACCAAGTCGATAATACCTTTGAAGCCATCTTCCTCCCCGATGGCCAATTGCAAGGGAACAGCATTAGCTCCCAATCGCTCTTTCATCTGATTAACAACCTTCAGAAAATCGGCGCCGGCTCGGTCCATCTTGTTGACAAATACCATACGAGGTACTTCATATCGGTTGGCCTGACGCCACACGGTTTCTGTCTGCGGTTGCACGCCAGAAGCAGCACAAAGTACAACTACGGCTCCATCAAGTACTCGTAGTGACCGCTCAACCTCGATAGTAAAGTCCACGTGACCCGGTGTATCGATGATGTTAATACGGTGCTCATCATACTGATTGTCCATGCCATTCCAGAAACAGGTCGTTGCAGCAGAAGTGATGGTAATTCCTCGCTCTTGTTCCTGTTCCATCCAGTCCATAACCGCCGCACCATCGTGTACCTCACCTATCTTGTGTGAAATACCAGTATAAAAAAGAACACGTTCAGTGGTTGTCGTCTTACCAGCATCTACGTGCGCAGCAATTCCTATATTGCGATAGCGGTCTAGGGGGTGTTTTCTAGCCACAGCTTTACCCTCAAATAAAATTCAATTAAAAACGATAATGTGAAAATGCGCGGTTGGCTTCCGCCATGCGATGTACATCTTCGCGCTTCTTAACGGCACTTCCGCGGCCTTCTGAAGCGTCTGTTATTTCGCCTGCAAGTCGCAACGCCATGGATTTTTCACCACGGGCACGTGAATGTTCTACGAGCCAACGCATGGCTAATGCGTTGCGACGTTCAGCACGAACTTCGATTGGCACCTGGTAAGTAGCTCCACCAACCCGGCGAGACTTAACCTCAACCATGGGTGCAATACTTTCCAGAGCTTTTTCGAATACTTCCAAGGGATCGGAACCAGATTTTTCAGCAACGATATCAAGAGCCCCGTAGACGATCTTTTCGGCAATGGACTTCTTGCCATCGACCATAACGTGGTTCATGAACTTTGCTAGGACTTTACTTCCGAATTTAGGATCTGGCAGAACTTCACGTTTTGCCACGACTCTTCTTCTAGGCATAATCGACCTCTATGTTTATTCAGGTTAATCCAGGATTTCTTACCAATAACATAACATTGGCAATTACCTAGCCTTACTCACCCTCATCATTTTTTTTAAGAACCTTGATGAGTCGCTCAATCCGTGTGCGTGTGATTGGCTCTAAAACTGTAACAACAGCTTATTTAGCCCGCTTAGCTCCATACTTGGAGCGACCTTGTTTACGTTCAGATACACCAGAGGTATCGAGACAACCACGGATGGTGTGGTAACGCACACCAGGTAGGTCTTTCACTCGACCACCGCGAATGAGAACAACTGAGTGTTCCTGCAGATTGTGGCCTTCACCACCAATATAAGAAGTTACTTCGTAGCCGTTAACCAGTCGCACACGGCAGACCTTCCTCAGCGCAGAATTAGGCTTCTTTGGTGTGGTTGTATAGACTCTGGTGCAGACACCGCGCTTCTGTGGCGAACGCTGCAGAGCAGGCACGTCACTCTTGGTAACCTTGCTTTTTCGGGGTTTCCGGACTAACTGGTTAATCGTTGCCATAAATTTATTTAAGCCCCTTCTTCGTGGTCGATCATCAGCCCTGACAGGCTTGCATCGGAACTGCCCAGACGCCTTCTAAAAGGATGCGAGAGTTTAATGATCTCGCAACTTCCAGTCAACAGTTTCCGCGCCTAGAACCAGCGAAATTCCTAGGTTTCAGCCTCCTCACTAAGCGCCTCGCTAAGCGCGGCTTCAAGTTCGCTCGCGGTTATAGCATCCAGATTCGCTTCCTCAGCGTAGGCTTTCTTGCGGGCTTCGTGGTAAGCCAGACCGGTTCCAGCAGGAATTAATCTCCCCACAACTACGTTTTCCTTCAAGCCCCTCAAAAAATCTCTCTTCCCTGTAACTGCGGCTTCAGTGAGCACTCGGGTTGTTTCCTGGAAAGATGCGGCAGAAATAAAAGATTCTGTTGCAAGTGATGCCTTGGTGATACCCAGCAACATACGTTCAAACTTGGCCGATTCCTTGCCGTCCTCCACTAACTGATCGTTAATTTCCAAAATTTGAGTGTAGGTGAGCTGTTCTCCCTTGATCAGGTTGGAATCACCAGGTTTAGTAATCTCGACCTTACGCAGCATCTGGCGAACAATGACTTCGATATGCTTGTCGTTGATCCGCACACCCTGGAGTCGGTAGACATCCTGGACTTCATTTACGATGTACTGCGCCAAAGCCTCGACGCCCTTCAGGCGGAGAATATCGTGTGGTGCCGGAGGTCCCTCCGATACCACTTCTCCTTTCTCAATGTACTCTCCTTCGAAAACCGTCATGGTGCGCCATTTCGGAATTAGAGCTTCATAATGATCCGATCCGTCTATCGGATTAACACCATCTTTTGGCGTAATGACTAATCTGCGCTTTCCCTTGGTTTCCTTGCCGAAACTAACAGTACCAGAAATTTCAGCGAGGATTGCCGGCTCCTTAGGCTTACGGGCCTCAAATAGATCTGCAACCCGCGGCAGACCGCCAGTGATATCACGAGTTTTTGACCCTTCCTGAGGAATCCGGGCAATAACGTCACCGATCTTCAGGGTCGCACCATCTTTCAAACCAATAATGGCATTCGCCGGCAAGAAATAATGAGCCGGTACGTTTGTGCCTGGCAAACAGACTTCCTTACCTTTTTTGTCCACAACGTTCACAGCAGGTCTAAGCTCCTTAGCAGAAGAGGCTCGTTCAGCCGGATCGATCACGGAAATACTAGATAGCCCAGTAATCTCGTCAGTCTGTTCACGAACAGTAATCCCCTCTTCCATCGCTTCAAAAGCCACCTTGCCGGCGACCTCAGAAACGATCGGGTGAGTGTGGGGGTCCCAAGTCGCTACGATATCACCAGCGTTAACCTCAGCTTTTTTGCCCAGAGTAATTACAGCACCATAAGGTAACTTGTAGCGTTCCCTTTCTCTTCCATTTGTATCGTTTACTATTAATTCCCCAGATCGAGAAACTACGACTAACTCACCCTTGGTGTGCTCCACCGTCTTCATGTTATGCAGATGAACACTACCGCTATTCTTCACCTGAATACTGTCAGAAGCTGTAGCTCGTGACGCTGCACCACCGATGTGGAAGGTGCGCATTGTCAACTGAGTACCTGGCTCACCAATGGATTGAGCAGCTATTACGCCAACCGCCTCACCCACGTTTGCTAGATGGCCACGAGCCAGATCCCTTCCATAACATTGGCTACAAATTCCAAAACGGGTTTCACACGTTATCGGGGAACGCACATAGACTTCGTCAACACCACAAGCTTCCAGTGCATCTACCACGCGCTCATTAATCATGGTGCCAGCATGAGCGATTACCTCACTACTGCCTTCATCCAGCACGTCGGTCGCCAGCACTCGACCCAACACACGATCACCCAAAGGTGCGATGATGTCGCCCCCTTCGATTATGGGAGTCATGGTCAAACCCTGTTCGGTGCCACAATCCTGTCCGGTAATGACCAGATCCTGTGAAATATCTACTAGACGACGAGTCAGGTAACCAGAGTTTGCAGTCTTCAAGGCTGTATCTGCCAAACCCTTGCGAGCACCATGAGTAGAAGTAAAGTACTGGGATACGTTCAAGCCCTCACGGAAATTAGCAGTAATCGGTGTTTCGATGATTGAACCGTCCGGTCGTGCCATCAAACCGCGCATACCAGCCAGCTGCCTTATTTGCGCTGGGGAACCCCTAGCGCCAGAGTCTGCGTAAACGTAGACTGAGTTGAATGATTCCTGGCTCTCTTCTTCTCCTTCCTTGTTAAAGACAAACTCACTAGAAAGCCCTTCCATCATGGACTTCGCCACAATGTCGTTGGCTCGCGACCAAATATCTATGACTTTGTTGTACTTCTCACCCTGAGTTACTAGGCCAGACGCGAACTGGCTCTCTATCTCTTCCACTTCAGAATTAGCCTGATTTATGATCGCTGCCTTTTCTTTCGGAATGACAAAATCATTGACTCCGATGGATGATCCGGAACGGGTCGAAAATTGATATCCCGTATACATTAACTGGTCAGCGAAAATGACTGTTTCCTTCAAACCCACATTTCGATAACAGGCATTCAGAATTTGGGAGATAGGCTTCTTCGCCATTTTCTGGTTCACCATAGAGAAAGGGAGACCGTCCGGTACAATATTAAAGAGCAACACCCGGCCTACGGTGGTATCCACTATCTCAGTTTTAGTCTCGTTTTCGGCATCATCTCTAAAAGTAACATCAGTGATGCGAACTTTGATTCGAGCTTGCAAGTCAGCTTGTTGGGTGTCGTAGGCTCGCTGTACTTCTTTGGCATCGGCAAAGACCATGCCCTCGCCCTTTGCATTGACGCGTTCGCGGGTCATGTAGTACAGACCCAGCACCACGTCCTGAGAAGGCACTATGATAGGTTCGCCGTTGGCTGGCGCCAATATGTTGTTAGTTGACATCATTAGTGTACGGGCTTCCAGCTGTGCCTCCAAGGTCAGTGGCACGTGAACCGCCATCTGGTCACCGTCAAAATCCGCGTTATAAGCCGCGCATACCAAAGGATGTAACTGAATCGCCTTACCTTCGATCAGAACAGGCTCAAATGCCTGAATACCGAGACGGTGCAACGTGGGAGCGCGGTTCAGTAGCACTGGGTGTTCGCGAATTACATCAGCGAGAATATCCCAGACCTCTGCTGTCTCTCTCTCCACCATCTTCTTTGCGGCTTTAATAGTGGTAGCAAGACCCCGGCGTTCCAGTTTCCCGAAGATAAAGGGTTTAAACAATTCAAGTGCCATCTTCTTGGGTAGCCCACATTGGTGAAGCTTCAAGGTAGGTCCGACCACAATGACCGAACGACCAGAATAATCTACGCGCTTGCCCAGCAAGTTCTGACGAAAACGACCTTGCTTGCCCTTGATCATATCGGCTAGCGACTTCAGTGGCCGTTTATTTGAACCGGTAATTGCTCGACCCCGTCGTCCATTGTCTAGCAGAGCGTCAACTGCTTCTTGCAGCATACGCTTCTCATTTCGCACGATTATGTCCGGAGCATTGAGGTCCAGTAACCGCTTCAGTCGGTTGTTACGGTTAATCACCCGGCGATACAAATCGTTAAGATCAGAAGTTGCGAATCGACCTCCGTCGAGTGGCACCAGCGGTCGGAGATCTGGCGGCAGTACCGGTAAAACCGTCATGACCATCCACTGGGGCTTATTCCCAGAATGGACAAAGGCTTCCAGCAGTTTCAATCGCTTGGACAGCTTCTTCAGCTTAGTTTCTGAGTTGGTAACTGGAATCTCTTCGCGTAATCGAAAAACTTCAGCATCGACATCCATATCTTTCATCAATGCTTGAACGGCTTCGGCTCCCATTTTTGCCTCAAATTCATCGGGCCATTTGTCCATTGCTTCGTAGTAAAGCTCATCGTTAAGCAGCTGGCCTTTTTCCAGGTCTGTCATTCCTGGGTCCGTTACTACGAAAGATTCGAAGTAGAGAATGCGCTCGATGTCACGTAGCGTCATATCCAGCAACAAACCAATCCGCGACGGCAAACTCTTGAGAAACCAGATATGCGCTACCGGGCTGGCCAACTCTATATGGCCCATCCGGTCGCGGCGTACCTTGCTCAACGCAACCTCTACACCGCACTTCTCGCAGATTACACCGCGGTGCTTAAGCCGCTTGTACTTACCACACAAACATTCGTAATCTTTTACAGGACCAAATATTTTGGCGCAAAACAAGCCGTCTCGTTCAGGCTTAAAGGTCCTATAGTTGATTGTTTCTGGCTTTTTTACCTCTCCAAATGACCAAGCCCGGATCATTTCGGGAGAGGCTAACCCAATTCGAATTGAATCAAACTCATCTGACGGTGATTGAGACTTAAGTAACCCTAATAGGTCTTTCATTCTGTTTCCTCCGCTTGGCCTGTAAAAAAATGGTCAAGCTTTTAACCCTCATTAATTCTTCGTTAACAGACTCGTAATTAAATAACTAGGAACAACTTACTTACTGACATCCAGTTCCATATCAATTGCTAAGGATCTGATCTCTTTAACCAGTACGTTAAACGACTCCGGCATTCCTGGCTCCATTCGATGATCTCCATCGACGATGTTCTTATACATTTTGGTGCGTCCCGCAACGTCATCTGACTTAACGGTTAACATTTCTTGCAACGTATAAGCAGCACCGTAGGCTTCCAGTGCCCACACTTCCATTTCTCCGAAGCGCTGGCCACCAAACTGGGCTTTACCACCCAGGGGCTGTTGAGTTACAAGGCTATAGGACCCAGTCGAACGCGCATGCATCTTGTCATCAACCAAGTGGTTCAATTTAAGCATGTACATGATGCCAACTGTCACCAACTGATCAAATGCATATCCAGTTCGACCATCAAAGAGTTGGACCTGACCACTCTCATCCATATTGGCTAGTTTTAACATTTCCTTGATTTCAATTTCAGCAGCCCCATCAAAAACTGGTGTAGCCATTGGCACACCATCACGCAAATTTTCTGCCAATTCCAAAACTTCTTCTTCAGTCAATCCTCGGATGTTCTCCGTACGTTCACCTACCTTGTTATAAACCTCGGTTATGAAACGTTTGATTTCTGCAACTTTCTTCTGAGCATCTATTAACTCTCCAATTTTTTCGCCAAGCCCCTTAGCGGCAGCCCCCAAGTGAGTTTCGAGGACTTGTCCGACGTTCATACGAGATGGTACTCCCAATGGATTCAACACAATATCCACCGGCTCACCATTCTCATCATAAGGCATGTCTTCCACTGGCATAATCACAGAGATGACGCCCTTGTTACCGTGACGACCTGCCATCTTGTCGCCCGGTTGAATGCGGCGCCTTATTGCAAGGTAAACCTTGACAATTTTGAGTACTCCAGGGGCCAGGTCGTCGCCCTGAGTAAGTTTCTTCTTTTTGTCTTCAAAGCGTTCATCTAGTTCCTGCCGTCTTTCCTTGAGCTGCTCTTCGGCGCGTTGCAGTTGCTTATTCAACTTATCGTTGGACATCCGAAGCTTGAACCAGTCGTCGCGTGGTAAATTGCTTAAGTAATCATCAGTTACTTTTTGACCCTTTCTTAGTTTTGGACCACCGGCAATCACCTTACCAATTAAGGCTTTGTGTAACCTCTCAAAGGTGGCACCTTCCACTATCCGATACTCGTCATCGATATCCTTACGCACCTTGGCCAGTTGCAATCCTTCGATCTCGACGGCACGCTGGTCTTTATCAAGACCGTCTCTGGTAAATACCTGCACATCGATAACAGTACCTTTCACACTGGTTGGTACACGCAAGGAGGTGTCTTTAACATCCGAAGCTTTCTCACCAAAGATAGCTCGAAGCAGTTTCTCTTCTGGAGTTAGCTGCGTCTCACCTTTGGGTGTTACCTTACCAACTAGAATGTCACCGGCCCCAACTTCAGCCCCGATGTAGACAATTCCAGATTCGTCGAGCTTACCGAGAGCGCCCTCACCGACATTTGGAATATCAGCTGTTACTTCTTCCGAACCCAGCTTGGTGTCTCGAGCTACACAGGTAAGTTCCTGAATATGGATCGTGGTGAAACGCTCTTCTTTAACTACGCGCTCAGAAATCAAGATTGAGTCTTCAAAGTTGTAACCGTTCCAGGGCATGAAGGCGATGCGCATATTCTGGCCCAATGCCAACTCCCCCATATCGATTGAGGGGCCATCTGCAAGAATGTCATTGCGGGTAACCGCGTCTCCTTCTTTAACCAGCGGGCGCTGACTAATACAGGTATTCTGATTAGAGCGGGTGTACTTGGTCAGGTTGTAAATATCCACACCCGCTTCACCAGCATCTGTCTCTTCGTCGTTAACGCGAACAATTATTCGCGCGGCGTCCACACTTTCAATCACACCACCACGATCCGCTACCTCACAGACCCCTGAATCACTAGCTACATTACGCTCCATCCCGGTCCCCACTAACGGTTTCTCGGTTTTCAGCGTAGGGACTGCTTGGCGCTGCATATTGGATCCCATGAGAGCGCGATTTGCATCGTCGTGCTCAAGAAATGGGATTAAAGCGGCGGCAACCGATACCATTTGTTGTGGTGCAACATCCATGTAATCAACTTCTTCACGAAGCTTCAGCGTGGTTTCACCCTTGTATCTCACCGTTACTAGGTTGTCGACGAATCCACGCTTCTTATCAAGCGCTGCGCTAGCTTGAGCGATGACGAAATCGCTCTCATCTATCGCTGACAGATAATGAATTTCATCGCTTACCTTGTTCTTGGCCACCTTGCGATAGGGGCTTTCAAGAAAACCATAGCTGTTAGTGCGCGCATAGGTTGCTAAGGAATTAATTAGACCAATATTCGGACCTTCCGGTGTCTCAATTGGACAGACTCGACCGTAGTGGGTCGGGTGCACGTCTCGTACTTCAAACCCCGCCCGTTCGCGCGTGAGACCACCGGGTCCAAGTGCCGAAACACGACGTTTATGAGTGACCTCAGAAAGCGGATTGTTTTGATCCATGAACTGCGATAATTGGCTGGAACCGAAGAATTCCTTTATGGCCGCTGCCACGGGTTTTGCGTTAATCATGTCTTGGGGCATCAAGCCTTCGGAATCGGCCATACTTAAGCGCTCTTTTACAGCACGCTCGACCCGCACCAGTCCTACTCGGAACTGGTTCTCGGCCATTTCGCCTACCGAACGAACTCGGCGATTGCCCAAGTGGTCGATATCATCCACTGAACCAAACCCGTTTCTAATTCCCACCAAGGTCTTAAGTACATCAACTATATCCTCGGTAACCAGTACTGAGGCACCCACAGTTTCAGGTCGTCCCAGTCGACGATTAAATTTCATGCGCCCAACAGCAGAAAGGTCATATCGGTCAGGCGAAAAGAACAGATTGGAGAACAAATTCTCGGCCGACTCTTTAGTAGGTGGTTCACCAGGACGCATCATGCGATAGATCTCTACCATCGCCTCTAGTTTTGAAGTGGTGTTATCGACATGTAAGGTATCAGAGATAAATGGGCCACAATCAAGATCGTTGGTATAAATGGTCTGGAATTTTGTCACGCCTTGTTCTACAAATTCGGCAATCAGCTCCTCTGTCAGTTCCGCGTTACATGGAAACATGACTTCCCCGGTTTCTTCATTAATGATGTCCGCTGCCAGAGAAGATCCGATAAGGAAATCGTTGCTCACCTTAAGCTCTTTTAGCTTTGCGGTTTCCATCAGCCGAATGTGCCGACTAGTGATCCTGCGGCCCTCCTCGACTATGAGCTTGCCCTTCTTGTCTTTAACCTGGAACGTTAGGACTTCACCCCGTAATCGCGACGGAACTAATTGAAGCGATATTGTCGGCTCCTTGCCTTTAGAAACTTTAAAAGAGTTGCTCTCATAGAACATCCCCAATATTTCCTCAGAGCTATATCCTAAAGCTCTAAGCAGAATCGTTGCTGGTAATTTACGACGGCGGTCAATACGTACATAAACCATATCCTTGGGGTCGAACTCAAAATCCAACCAAGATCCACGATAAGGAATAACGCGAGCTGAATAAAGCAACTTGCCCGAGCTATGAGTCTTGCCCCGATCATGATCGAAGAACACACCAGGCGATCTATGTAGTTGTGATACGACTACGCGTTCGGTTCCATTAATCACAAAGGTGCCAGACTCTGTCATGAGCGGAATCTCACCCATGTACACTTCCTGTTCTTTAATATCCTTAATTGTCTGGGTGGTGGACTCTTTATCATAGAGAATCAACCGAACTTTTACCCTGAGGGAGACGGAATATGTAGAACCTCTCAACTGACATTCTTTTACATCAAAAGTGGGTTTCCCAAGATCATAACTGACGTATTCCAGCAATGCTTTTCCGGAATAACTCACAATAGGGAACACAGATTTGAACGCAGCATGTAGGCCTTGATCCAAGCGCTCCTCGACAGTAGTGCCGGCCTGAGTAAACTGTCGATAAGAATCGATCTGGATTGATAGCAAGTACGGAATATCCATCGCACTTGGCAGTTTTCCAAAATTCTTACGGATACGCTTTTTCTCTGTATACGAATAGACCATTTTGTGTTCCTGGCTTTATGTGCCCTAAGTATTTATTGTTAGCAGATTAGTTCTGCAATCCCTGGCTCCCGATAACACTTGTTTGTAGTTTTTACCGGCAATCAAGGTAAAGCGGATATAAATCCTTTCAACTAAAAATTAAACATAAGCCCACACCAAGTGTATACAACACACTCGGTGCAGGTTGTTTTATTGTTGTCGCTTGTTACTTAAGCTCAACGGTAGCGCCAGCTTCTTCGAGAGCTTTCTTGGCTTCTTCCGCTTCTGCTTTTGGAGCTCCTTCCTTGAGAGTTGAGGGTGCACCATCAACCATATCTTTAGCCTCTTTTAGTCCAAGGCCGGTGATAGTTCGAACAGCTTTAATAACGTTTACTTTCTTATCTCCTGTAGCTGCAAGCACAATATCGAACTCGTTTTTTTCTTCTGCCGGTGCAGCTTCTGCAGCGGCAGCCACTGGAGCTGCCGCAACGGCTGTTGCCGCTGAAACACCAAACTTCTCTTCCATCGCTTCCACGAGTTGAACCACGTCCATAACTGACATGTCAGCAATTGCGTCTAAAACTTCTTCTTTAGATAGAGCCATGACTCTTATCTCCTACTTAATAAATTGTATAAATTAAAACGGTTAAGGAATTAGGCTGCTTCCTGTTTCTGGTCGCGTACAGCAGCTACTATACGTGTCACCTTCGACGGAACTTCATTCATCGTACGGGCAAGCTTGGTTACCGGCGCCAGCATTACGCTCATCAGAATAGATCTCGCTTGATCGAGCGTTGGCAACTTGGCCAACACATCTATCTGGGCGGCCTCCATCAACTTGCCTCCTATAGACAGCGCCTTGATTTCGAATTCATCGTTCTCTTTTGCAAAGTCCTTTAACACCCGTGCAGGAGCTCCGGGGTCTTCCTGGGAGAGAGCGAGAATTGTAGGCCCAGTCAGTACTTCCCGAATACACTCTAACTCGGTGTCTGCAACTGCTTTCTTCAGCAGCGTGTTGCGAACAACCCGCAGATAAACCTTGTTCTCTCTTGCATTCTTGCGAAGTACCGTCATGTCAGCAACGTCAATGCCACGATAGTCAGCCAGCACGGCTGACAGGGCGCCACTAGCAGCCTTATTGACTTCCGAAACAATCTGTTTCTTATCCTCAATATTTATAGCCACTTATTAACTCCTTAGTTCACGACTGTCACCAGTCGCACGCGAGGACACTTTATTGCGGCAAAGTGCCCATTTATATTAGGTGATAAGAATCCAGTAATGCATATCCAGATTAGGTTTCACCATCTGCGTAGGAAATTAAGAAACAGAAATCTGCTTCGCCTACGGTCTTTGATAGCCTCGGCAAAATGAATTACCAAAACCGCAAAGTCTTTAAGGAAACAACAGCATTGTTCCCTGTAATTCTTTTTTGTATTAATCCCCCAAAGAGGATTGATCGATTAACAAACCAGGGCCCATGCTAGACGACAGCACAACCTTCTTTATGTAGACTCCCTTAGCTGCAGAAGGCTTAGCCTTTCTCAGATCCACTAATAGTGCCTCGAGGTTAGATTTTACTGCCGTGCCATCGAAGCCAACCTTGCCAATGCCCCCATGAACAATCCCATTTTTATCTGTTCGATAGCGAACTTGCCCTGCTTTCGCATTCTTAACTGCCGTTTCCACATCCGTGGTTACCGTTCCCATTTTGGGATTAGGCATTAATCCACGTGGCCCCAGCACCGTGCCTAGCTTTCCAACGACACGCATTGAGTCTGGTGTGGCTATGACAACGTCAAAATTTATGTTGCCCCCTTGGACCGACTCGGCCAAATCCTCGAAACCAACCAAGTCCGCACCAGCGATCTTAGCCTTCTCAGCATTTTCACCCTGGGCGAATACGGCCACTCGAACTTCCTTGCCGGTGCCCGCCGGCAGTATTGTCGAGCCACGCACTGCCTGATCAGACTTGCGTGGATCAATACCGAGATTAATTGAAACGTCGATTGATTCCTTAAATTTTGGTGAAGCAAATTCTGAAATCAATGAAACTGCTTCTTCTATGGAGTAGTTCTTGCCTGATTCAATCTTTTCAGCTATTTGCTTTCGTTTCTTGGATAGTTTTGCCATCTCACTCTACCCCTTCAACTTCCAGCCCGGCGCTACGCGCACTGCCCGCTAACGTACGAACCGCTGCGTCCATATCAGCCGCAGTGAGGTCAGGCATTTTCTGGTTTGCTATTTCCTCTAACTGAGCCCGATTCACCTTCCCAACCTTGTCCGTATTAGGTTGACCACTCCCCTTTTGAACACCAGCAGCTTTACGCAGTAGCACAGCAGCTGGGGGTGTCTTGGTGATGAATGTGAAACTGCGATCGGCATATACTGTAATTACTACCGGGATCGGTAGACCAGGCTCTATGCTTTGCGTATGAGCATTGAATGCCTTACAAAACTCCATGATGTTGACACCATGTTGGCCGAGAGCCGGTCCAACTGGGGGACTAGGATTAGCCTTTCCTGCTCCAACCTGCAGCTTTATATAAGCGAGCACTTTTTTTGCCATTACAAATCTCCTTGGGTTCAAACGTTTGACCGGTTTATAACCAACCGTTCAAACTCCCCGGCGCTATCAATTCTCTAAGCAAATTGAATATCGACTTTAAACGCTGACAACACTAGCAGTGCTTTATCAACGTTCCCAAATTAATTCAGCTCTTCTCGACCTGCCCAAACTCCAGCTCAACAGGTGTTGATCGGCCAAAAATCAATACTGCTACCCGCAAACGACTCTTTTCATAATTGACTTCTTCTACAGTACCAGTGAAGTCATTAAACGGACCATCGGTAACACGAACCATTTCACCTGGTTCATAGATGGTCTTGTGAGTAGGAGATTCTTCACTATCTTCCATTCGTTGAAGAATCTTGTTTGCTTCCTTATCCGTAATTGGAGCCGGCTTCTCTGCCGTTCCACCAATAAAACCCATCACTCTTGGCGTTTCTTTCACTAAGTGCCATGTATCATCATTTAATTCCATATGGACGAGCACATACCCCGGGAAAAATTTCCGTTCACTCCTACGCTTCTGTCCGGCGCGCATTTCCAAAACCTCTTCGGTGGGGACCATGACATCATCGAATTGATCTTCCATTCCTGAAAAGCTGACCCTCTCTTTCAGAGCTTGCATTACTTTTTTCTCATAGCCCGAGTAAGCATGGACCACGTACCAGCGCTTAGACATTACTTTTCTTTACCTGATAATAGATGAAATACCCCAGTTCAATACCCAATCTAGTAGCATGAGAATTAGAGCCACGATAATGATTACAATCAATACTACGATGGTGGTCTGCGTTGTTTCTTGTCTTGTTGGCCAAACCACCTTACGTATTTCAACCCTTGCTTCTAGACACAAATTAATAAAAGCTCGACCCTTTTGGGTTTGCGACGCGACCCATCCAGCCGCTCCAGCAGCCACAAGTAGTGCTATTGTCCTTATCAACAACGAACCAGCAGAAAAATAAGAATTCGCGTAAATTCCGACAGCCACGATTGCAAGGACTATCGCCCACTTCATCAAATCTAGCTTACTGTCTTCGCCAACTATCTTTTCTGATTTTTCTGACATGAGTATTCTTTAACATTCGCTGTATTTGCCTGGCTCTAAATGGCAGGCCAGGAGGGAATCGAACCCCCAACCTGCGGTTTTGGAGACCGCTGCTC